>OGSD01000002.1_pt1 | contig 255814 bp, 196 predicted proteins | sample 1553571 | NCBI WGS metagenome assembly OGSD01 (sample SAMEA2580072, study PRJEB22360) | human gut metagenome | biome: human gut; feature: human-associated habitat; material: faeces | place: Denmark | collected 2008/2010 | reverse complement strand
TTAAATTGAATTATCGACCAAGGCCACCTCTATTGCCGATTCGCTGAATAGTTACAGCAAATCAGCCAAAAGTTAAAAGAAGATTCCCCAAAACTGTCACGAGAAGAACTTGATTTGATAAATCAGTTCATTGATATGGGCATCTCAAAGGAAGAGTTTCGCATCTATATGCTGATGGGCGACAAATCCAACATTTCAAAGAAATATCGTGAACTGAAAAAGAAGCAGAGCAGGCTTGATTTCGATAAAGTTCAGAACTGGCTGTCGGAGCAATCAGAGGATTTTGAAGACAAGTTTGGCGATTTCGATATTATTGACGGATTCACGCTTGAATTGATTCAAGGAGCATATAGCGAGAATCCAACAGACGGATTGCGTCAGATGGAAGATTACACCATAAAGGTCGGAAATTCCGAAAAGTATAATCCTGTTTACAAGCTCAAGTGTCTCAACATTCTGATCGGAATGCTTCTAGAGCAAGGACGAACTGTCAACGCCCGGCATTTTCTGGAGTATGCCCTTCAGGAAGTGGATGCACTTGAATATAACTCTATAATTTTCAGCCAACTTGGCGACCTTTCCGATTATTGCTATCAGTTGAATGACAACTTTAATGGTCGCCGGCTGCTTAAAAAATACCTTTCAGTTATAGAGGATGAGTATGAGAAGGGAGATATTAGTTATTTGTCGGCACATTCCAAAGAATTAAAGCTTCTTCTGAAGGATGAAGAATGGGATAAACTGGAGGATAAAGCGGATGAAATCAGTGAGTCGTTGCGCAAACAGATTATCAATAACTTCACCGGCATGACTGCCGCTCAAAGAGAATACTTCATCGCTCAGTTCAAGCCTATTTTCGATTTCGTAAATATGGCTGTTGAGATTCACCCTTCGGAGAAACTGTTAAAGACAGCCTTTGAAAACAATATGTTCATCAAAGGATTGCTCCTGCGTTCCGAGCAATCTGTGGCAAATGCCATTGATGCTATGGGAGATAAAGAATTGTCTTCCCAGTATCGCAAATTTGTTTCTCTATCTCAGGAACTGACAGCTCGTGAGTACATCTCCGGACCTGGTAATGCCTTCCGAAAGAAACAGCTTCGCGACAGCATCGATGCGCTCGAGACCGGTATAGCGGCTAAAAGTATGGAATTCCGACGTTCCAATGCTAATCTTCCGACTCTATCTGATATAAGGAAGGCATTAAGTGATGGAGAATATATGCTTCAGATTGTGGAGGGTGAAAAAAGTTATTATGCCCTGATGCTCAACCATAAAGGGAAGATCGCTTATAATCAGATTGCCTCTAAAGCTGAGATGTCTAAATATGTCGGCGATATGGGCGGACTTTATGCCGATGCTTCAATTCCCCATGCCATTTTAGGGAAAGCCCTTGCGAATCTGAATGGAGCAACTGTGTTCTATTCAACAGCCGGTTTGTTTAATCAGATAGCTATTCCTGCTTTATTCTGGGACGATAATGGTCAGGCTCTTTGTGACATTGCGAAATTCAGATTGTTGGGCAGCCCGGCTGACATAATACGAATTAAGGAAACAGATAACGACTTCAATCTTACCGCGAAGAACACTCTGCTATGGGGTGGCATCCAATATGGAGACTCTATTCCAACTGATAATCACGATACATTGCGGGCAATAGAGCGTGGTGAGGACTTACATTATCTGCGCGGTTCCGAGGAAGAGGTATTGAACATCAAAAAGGCCTTGTCTGCTAAAAGTTATGAGGTATACGCTTACACCGGTAAGAATGCAACGGAAAAATCATTCACGGACAGAAGCGGCAAGAATGACTATATCCTTCACATTTCGACACATGGATTTTTCCACGATGATCAAGCATTTGTCAATCCTATGCAAAACAGCGGCTTGCTATTCGCCAATTCTCAGACAGCATGGAAATCTAATACTCCACTCTCAAATCTAAACCAATCCGACGGGATTTTAAGAGCAGATGAAATCGCAAATATGAACCTTAACGGATGCCGTTTAGTTGTTCTAAGTGCTTGTCAAACCGGTTTGGGATATAGTGATAACTCTGAAGGAGTGTATGGCCTTCAGCGAGCATTCAAACTAGCTGGAGCCGAAAACGTTCTAATGAGCCTTTGGAAAGTCGACGACCAGGCCACCGCAAAACTGATGGTTGCGTTCTACAATCATCTTATTTCAGGACAGCAACCTGAGGATGCTCTTATTTCAGCTAGAAACGAACTTCGCCGATCAGGTGCAAGCCCGTCTCAGTGGGGTGCCTTCATCCTACTGAATTAGTGCCGGTTCATCATTCGGAGCATTGAATTAAACGCAAGACCGGTCTGCTCTGATATGGCTACCTGACGGCGACCGCCGAAACGAACAAGCTGGAAGTTATGCCACCAACTACCGCCCTTATGGTCTTTCGCGCAATTACTCCACGGGAGCGGCTTCTTGCAAAACTCAATGTCGGCATCCAAGAAAGGATATAATGTACTTGTCATCGCAACACGTCTCTTAACACCCTCGAACACCGCCAAGGCACTCTTGTATTGCTGAGCCTGCATCAATGCGCTGCCATACTCAATGGCAGTCATTGGATTGCCGGAATCCTCATTATATAACTGACGTGTAAACTCACACATCATCATATCTATTTTATATCTCTTCCGAAACTTGACATAGCTAAACAGCCACATCACCGCAAGTATTATAACTATATATTTCATATTCCGATGATTCTTTCTCCCGAAGGATTTTGTTTATGACGTTTCCAGTTGGCAACAGCAGCCTCTTTGCTTGTATTGGCGTAGCAATATTCGCAGAGATGGGGGCAGGTATTGTATTGACCAATGTCTTTGCTGACAATACAACCACAGAACTGACGCTGACCTTTATCCTTGTTATCCTTTCGTTTAATTCCATAGAGTGTGTCTGAGATGCGAACCGCACCTTCCGGAATCTCCAGGTCTCCAAACAATGTAGGAGATACGGACTTAACATCAACATTTAAGAAATTCATCAATTCCTGATCCATATATCCAAAACGAATCATAAGGTCATCATCAACACACCGGTTGTGGTCAATGCCATATTTAGATATGTCGATTTTTTCTCCGCATGTTGCGAGTTGGAAGTTCCACCCTCTTTCACGATTTAGATCTGAGAGTCTATTGGCAAACTCATTCATTGAATCTAAATCCCATTCCTGATAGTTTATTTTATTACGATCAAGATTTGCCTTGACTTTCTTATAGCCCTCAATATCGGCGAAACTAAAAACGAGTTTCTCAGTAAACCCATTAAGTTGGTCTCCAATATTCGTAACTTTTTTCAGGAGATCATCGATTGATATTTTATCTGTTAATATCATAGGGTCGAAACGCCAGATCACACGGCCTTTACCTAATCGGGTTACAAGTTGCTTGAAGGTATCTATACGTTGTGCCAATGGTGGTACGCCTTTCTCCAGCCCCTCGTTCTCATAGTCATTTAGCGTAAACTGTACATAACATCCTATTCCACGACTATCCAGTTTATCAAGATGCTCGAGAAGCGGACGTGGATTCTTTGACCAGAACACTATGAATCTAGTGTCTTGGTAAGAAATATATGATGGAACGCCATTGAAGGGATTTGTCCAAACAGAGTAACCCTTTCTAAGACGATCAAAAAACCAGTCACAGTAAAAAGCAGGAATGTCAGTTGAACGGCTGGCAGAAACAATTATTGGAGCACTAGCCTCAATGGTCTCGCCCCTTTCATTTATAATAGTAGTCTTGTGAGATACCATAATATAATAATTTAAGCCCACTCATCATTCTCTGTATTTACATCAGCCTGAGGAGTAGACATAGTTTCAGGTAGTGCATCTTTCGGAATTGCCGCCATCTTTATGGCTGTAAGCAGATTGTCCAGATCTGTAACCTGAAACACTTTATCCTGATCTGCTGTAAATTTCGCGAGTGACGGTATATCAGCATCGTTACCTATTGCGATGGCATAACGATTAGAGGAAATGAATCCAGGTATAGTCTCAAGCATTGATATTCCTTCATCATAATCATCTGTAGGACAACCGTCAGAAAGGAGAACAATACGCACTTCCTTGTCTTTCATGGAATTAATGAACTCCGCAAGAGATATACAAGCTTTTCCTAATGACGTCATACCCGTGCATATGGGTTCCTTCCACTCAAAACTGTTTATCCAGATAAAATTATCATCCATCCACTTTACGCTTCGAGAAAAGAACTCTACGGCAATAAAGACTTCATCTCCATTGCCTGAATATGCCGACAAGTCTGCAATTAGATTCTCCATTGCATCATTCACTGCGCCGATTTTCTGCCCATGCATACTGCCGGAAGTGTCAATCATCAAGATTAGTTGCATTTATTAACGGATTAGAAAAACGACCAAATTGATCAACATAAGAAGAACTGCGATAATCGATATAATCATAGACTTCTTAATGGCACCCTTCACATCTTCGGTTTGAGAAGCAGATAAAGATGCCAAATGTCTAATCTGAGAAGCCAGAGAATCAAGCTTCTCATCAGTAGAGGATTTAATGACTTCTATTTGTGAAGTCTGCGCATTAAGCTTCTCATTGATGTTTTTGAAACCGGTCTCAATCGTTTTATTCAGCTTGTCAGCAAACTTTTCAAGTTTCTGACGTTCATCAGACAGTTTTTCGATTTCTTCAGAAATCTTAGTCTCGAAGGCCTGATATTTGCTCAGATGTCCCTTTATGGCTTCATTTAATTGGTTCAGAGTATGATTTGCCGATTGGTCGAACCCTCTTGAAGCTGATGAGATCTCCTTCTTGAATGATTCGATACAAGCCTTTAATGCTTCTGTGGATGAATCAACAGACTTATCAAAGTCACCTTTAATCTTGTCCAATGCATCATTTAACTGCTGATTGGATCTCGATGAGGTGGATTTCAGTTGTTGTATTGCTATTGCTGTTGCCTTAGATAGCTCTTCATCAAGAGAGACTATGGACTGTTTGAGAGATTCAACCGACATTTGTGATTGATTGGCTATCTCATTTGCTTGCTTGTGCAAGGTTTCAAGGATAGCCGCCTTAGAATCATTTACATCGTCTAACAATGAATCCTGATGTGCATTAATCTCCTTAACTACTGCATCAAAGCCATCGAGAATGCTTTTAATACTGTTGGCTGTGTCACTGAGTTGAAGTCTTACCTTCTCATACTCTGCGACATTATTCTGAACCTGTTGGCGAGCAGATTCAATGGCTGTGAGATTTTCTCTCAACGAAGCCAGCTGTTCAAGTATATGCTGTGAATCCATAATGCTATATAGCGTATTGTTGTTTAAAGTTATCAAGCCATTTGAGATTTACTGATAGTTCGGCTACGTTTGCAAGCCCCTTCAACCTATCCAGCATCCCAATGGAAGCGATGTTTCTGCCATTGGCATTCAATTCCTTGTAGAAACGTAGTATAGAACGGTAAAATAATTCTTTGTCCATAGTTTCTTCAAGCAATTGAGTATAGCCCTCTATAAAACTGTTCTCCATATCATTGAGCATATTGTTATCTTCTGGGCGCCATAGCACAAGGATACAGAACACGTTTAGCAAGGATAATGCCGGATTTACATCTGTTTCACTTCGACGTATCAATCTGACGGCACCTCGCAGATGCTTTATATTATCTTTGGGAGAGCCAGAAGCTCCGATGACGTCATTGTCGATGACTCTCATGAATTTGAAAATGGTGTCAAATCCACGTAGTTTGTTGTCTACGACATCGTCATAAAGAGAAAATGGTTCACCTGCTTCCGTTTCATAACCCTGACGTGCAAACTTAGAGTTAAAGTAATAGAATATCTCATCTTTAAGATCTTCGTTTATTTCTTTCCAATCCTTATCTTCACGGATACCCGTAAGACAGAAATTACGGATGTCATCTATTGCACGCTTGCGTTTCATGACGACTTTGTCATATACAAACTCGGTTAAATAGCCAAGACATTTGTGGATTTCATTCTGCCCTTTACGGACACTTGCTCGTTCCACTTCATTCTCAGCTCGCTCCTCCGAATAATAGCGCATGAGAAATTGTTTCATCCTTTCATAGTATGCACCTGTCTTTTTCCGTTCTGTCACTATGCGGAATTTATGACGATTGTAATCCTGCGTAAAATCGTCAATCAGCCCTATGATGCACATGCGGTAGATGGCCTTTGCTACATCTTGATAAGAATCGTCATCATATGGTATCCATACGACCAGTTCATCTCCTATGTTAGAATTTATCAATGCCTCCATGAAACCTTTCCCTTCATGAAGTTGGTCATCCTTATATTGGACATCATTGCCAAAGAAATATGTAATTGGCTTGACGCTCAGAAGCTCATGCATTTTTTTCTTCTCCTCTAATTCTCCCTTAAAATTATTGTCGAAGAAATACATCACAGTGCTATAGTCTCCACACTGATACTCGATATTTTCTGCCCCGAATCTGATTCCGTTTGCATCGAGATAGCTCTTCAAATCTTTGTAATAAAGCCACTTGAAACGATGAGCGTTATCGGTGTGTCGCAACTGGCAGTTTTCATATTTAGAACACGTGTCATTGCATGGCCAATTCCAGTTTAGCGTCTTGTTGTCCTGTTCATCAGCCATATTCTTGGCTGTAGGACATTTGAGGCGAACCATATCCGAGACAGGGTCGCATATGTCAATAAATTGAGGGTCGATAGACAAGCCAAAACCATTTAAGATGGTTTTGAGATCACATTCTTTAAACCATTTTCCTTTTATGACAGGAATCGGATCAGACCAAATTGGACACCTTCTATTGATTCTGGCAAGCCGATACTGCGACATCAAAATTATAGAAAGTGCCATTTTGCGATCACGACCGGCACGTCCTGCTTCCTGCACGAAACTTTCAAGAGAGCTTGAATAGTTCATGTTGACAGTGAAACGAACATTCGGTTTATCAATACCCATCCCGAACGCTTTGGTAGCGACCATAAGCGGAAGACGGTTGTCACGGAACAATCTCATGTTTTCCATAGAATTGTTATCCATGCCAAGTCCTTGATCAGAGCCGGCGAAAGTCCCAAGTTCGCATATGTTTGACAGATTGTCTGCATTTACTTGAACACTCATTCCAGTAGACTTCACATGTGGGCAAAACACAATTCCAGCACTATCATAGGATTCGTGTTTGGTCATGAAATCATCATCAATGTCGACATGCAAATCTTGACCTGCCACATTTGATAATTCTTCCCTTTCTTTAAATCTTGAAATGATTCGTTCTTCAGAATCCACTTCCTGTAGTTCCCGGAGATACCCTGGAATTTTAGGAAGAAGTTCCCTCAGATAATCACTCTTGCTACGACTCATTCCCCATGAATTGGGTAGTTTTACCGGCATCGGATAATTGTGAAGCAATCCATGATCATCGAATTTATCAGGGTCACATGGCACTTCCACACGCTCTATTTTATACTGCAATTCAAGACGATTGCTGTTTTCATATCGGACAATTGTTTCAGGGTCGAGTGTGAAAGCACCGTGGCCGGAAAGTTCTCGTTCAACATCCGACAACACATCAAACGATGCAGTAGCAGTCAGGCCGAATAATGAGATGTTACCCTCTTTTGCTTTTACATATGAGTATAGATTGCGTCCCAGATGCAGATAGGAGAAACGGAAATCCTGTCCCCATTCAGATACGCAGTGTACCTCGTCGATAACGCCGTAAGAGAAGTAGACTCCCAATTGGTGCATATTACGTAGGCGCTTTCTGAACTCATAAATACACAGTCGCTCCGGTGACATGAAAGCAAATATCACCTGTGAGTTCTCCACCATTTCTTCATGAGCAGCCCGTTCCGAATAATCCAATTCAGAATTGATGTATGTGCACACATCTATACCAATAGACCTCAGTCCATCATACTGATCTTGCATCAACGACTTCAATGGATCTATTATGATGGTAACGCCAGGCTGAAGCATAGCCGCCAGCTGATACGTCAGCGACTTACCGCCTCCAGTAGGCAGCAGGCCTATAACCGACTTATTCTGCAATGCACGATTCAAAATCGGCAACTGTCCCGGACGGAAAGCTTTCTTGCGGAATAGAAGGGTTAGGAAGTAGTTCAGATGCTCCACTGACTTATCTATTGCTTCATAGGTGCCGGCGGATGTCAATTTGGCGACCGGTTTATAATTAATTCTGTCTGAAGTATATATTTGCCTCGTTGAAGAATAATCGCTTGGACGTAGAATGAAATAACAATCGTATCTAGCTTTAAACTCAGAAAATTGCACATGTTCCGGATCCGCTTTCTCCTTAAATGAAATGTCAATGACAAGATCGTATTCTTTCTCGCGGTCAAGTTGCTTAGGTGCACTATATGTGTGATTCCCAAGGTGGAACTTAGAATCCTTATTTGACGGAGAGATTATAGACAGGTTGACTTTGGGGAATCTGCGCTCACTATCCTTCACCGATAATGAACATAAGTGATTGAACATCTGGCTTAAATCTGCAAATGCCAGAGCTGAACACGGGATCCCATCCTCTTTCACTACTACATCCCAGCTTTCCTGTTCGAGGTCAAGCTGCCCCGTCAGGATTGCTTCAATCACCATCTTCTGAATCCAGGCAACTCCAACAGGAATGAACCTGAAATAATTTTCATATTTACTGAATAAAGTCTGGTTAATCAATTTGTAACTGATTGAGCCATATTTTTCAGTCTCTTCTGTAGCTCCGATAATTTCAGAGAAAGCCCTTTCAATAAATGGACTGCATTTAGTCGCGATTCCTCTGGTCACGATATTATTGAGAACGGCCATTACAGGGTCAACATCAGTATAGACACTTGCACCGATATCAAAAGGTGCCAAAACATCAAACGATGAATGGCTATTCTCAGATGGTGTCTGATCCTTATTCCAAACTGCGTCTAACTTGTATGAGGCCTCGAATGTTTTGGGTGGGAAGTACGCAATAGGGATGAGGAAAGGCTTTCCTTTCTCACGAACTATCTTAAATGCTCTTGTAACACAGGTATAAGAAACTCCGTTGGGATAAGTTCCGAACATCGAAATATCTTTCCGAGAGAACCAGTCCTGATCGTTAATAGAAAAATATCTGCTGAATCCATCTATTCTGCGGTTTCCGGCATTCATCGGTCCCATACAGATGAAGTAGTGCCTGTATCCCGTGTTGCCTACGAGCTCTGAAAGTTTCTTTAGATTTATCTGTGGGATATCCAGAATATTAGAGAACAAATGAATGCAGATAGGCTCTTCAATATGGAGATCTTCTATACAATCGGAATTGTCAAAGACTGATGGAAGATACTTTTGAATAGGTTGAATTTTTGTATGTTGGCCAATGCTTCTTGACACATGCAGCACGGCTCTCTCAAGAGCCGGTTTTCCCGGCTCAATAAGAGTCACCTTCTGAAGTTTTGAAATAAGATTATTTTTATTGAGATAGTTGATGAAATGAACCGATGCCAACCCCTGTCCACATCCCCAGTCTATGATCTCAATTTCAGAGTTCAGCTCCTTCCAAGGGAACGCTTTGACTGCTTCATCTATCTTCTCTTTATGAGCTTGGCCATAAGAAGCCATGTAACAATTCATGGCATCCGTAGTCTTCAATACCGCAACTCCATGATTCAATTCAGGGAAAGTCCATGGTTGCCGAGTATATTGAGTAGGCACATGCTTCCTTGCCGCTGCAATTATATCATCGAGCGTTAGAATATCAAAGGATTCTATTTCTTCTCTGTATGTCATTTTCAATCTCCTATCATTGACATTGCGTTCATGAGAAACCATGGATCAAAGCCTTGCATTGTAAGGCGTTTGGCAGTAGCTCCATCACGATGTATTTCAATTCCATCACTATATGGATTCACACCAATGATTTTCTTATATGGAATTTTTATCCCTTTCATCACTGAGTGAAAAATGAGGTTCTTGTTTGTGACATAAAGTGTTCCTGTTCCAATCGGTTGCATGGAAGTATGCTCAACTGCATGGCCCTTGCTTCCTCCCGTGCGATAATATACGCCACGGCAAATACGGAATGACATTCCTCTGTTTCGGCCGACCCATTCGCGCTCTATTTTCTCTTCATATGCTGTCACGCCATTGAATGCCCATAAAATAGCCTCTGTCCTACCGAGCATAATAGGAGCGTTAAAACTCTTCTGAGGCAATACTCCACGTTGAAGATTCTTAAGGACTGCGGCTTGACCTAACTTCTCAATCTCTGATCCCTGAAGAGAAGCTGGCAGATTGTTCAATGGCAATGCGAGAGTGTTTACATAGCTGTCTATTTTCCGTTGCTCATCATCTGAAAGCATACCATCGTTCAGGAAATTATGAGCAGCTTTATTAAGAACGTAATAGTATGCTTCATTGGCACCCTGTTGGGAAATGGGTAACGTAGATATTACTCGTTGACAGCGGGCTTGAGCTTCTTGTAATGTGAGGGAATCTGTGAAGTATTCTACCATGAACCCTCTGAGCAACTTTTGAGTAAAGGCATCGACAGCACCCTTACTGTTAACATTGGCGTATGCCACTCCCACTGCATTGATGAAATCATCGACCATTTTGAGATGACTGGGTTTGAACGGGCGTTTGATACTGTCAGTGTATCTACGCAGAACCTTGTCTGCTATTTCGGCAACATCATTATCACTAAGGTACATTGTTGAAGCAAGTTTCTTCCGTGAAATTGTCACATCATAAGCCGTCATTATTCCATTAAAATAACGTTGGCAAATGCTCTCAAAATCAGAGTATCCTGACATATGTTTGTTCTCACACTCCTTATGAGAGCGTGAGAACAAAATAGTTGATTGTCCGCAATACTTACATGTACCCATTGATTAATGCCTTTTATTCAATTTCTTATCAAAAGTTTGAATAGTTTCTACGTTCCTTTCGTTCTTCTCGAGAGCTTCTTCCACTCGCCCCAAATCATTTTGGGCGTATGTCAATTCAATACTCTGGCTCTCGGACAGTTCCCTTGAATCTTTTAAACGCTCAATCTTCTCTCGCAGTCCAGCTTTCTTGTTTTCAAGTTCTTCGAATTCCAGATGAAGTCTGGCAAGCTGCAACTGTGACATAAGAAGAGCATTATATCTTCTTCTTTCCGGATACTTCCAGAAAACGCAGGCGATAGACATGTCATCTTGGCTACCCATCTTGCTTATTCGGGGTAAATCTGATTCCAACGTATTCAGCACCTGTCTCGGACTCGATGTCGCAATCTCTTTGTATAGTCTGATATAGAAATCAGTCAGTCTATCTCCGTCGCCATATGTATCATCAATTCCATCAGAACCGAGGAACACGGCTTCCGGAAATGTGCCATTGCCGCAATAAGCGAATCTGAATTCGGAAGCCGCATCGCTGTCACAAATTGACGTTGTTCTATTTAAGAAACATTGGTCATCCCAAGGTACAAGTTGTTTGGCTTCCATACCATGTTCGCCAATATTGAAGAATACAATTTTACCGTCTCCGATTTGGAATGAGAACCAGTAGTCTTCGGTCATAACATAGGCCATAAGAGTACACCCATAGATTTTCTCTAACGAGCCGTTGCCGCTCTTAAGGCAGTTCTCAAACTCGTTGAGATATTTATCTTCAACGTTTTCTCGTTCCCAATCGGTAATGTCATTAGATTTAGCGTGCTCAACTATTTCTATATTCCATTGCCTGATAACATAGGAAACCAGCCACGATAATGACCTGTAAGCGTCATCGTTAGAAGCATCTGGATTAACGCCATACTGCACTAGTCCGTCACTGTGAAATACCTTGGCGGTAGATTCCTCTTTGACGAATCTTTCGATTGCTTCTTTCGCAATATTAACAGCAAGTTCAGATCCCTTGTCACTTCGGAAATAGCGTGCTCCACCGTGGCCATCGCTTACAATAGCCACGGCGAATGCACCTTTGGATTCTGCTTGAGAATAGTCCTGACAAGGCTTATTAGAAGCCTTATGACTTTCTCCTTGACATGAATGGTTTAGAACTCCTACGCCTTTCATTGTTTTTAGTTTAGTCCCACTCGTCGTAGTTGTCACTTCCGGGTGCACTGGGTTTAGCGGCAGTTTCAGCACCTGGAGTATTTTGGGTGATTTCCTCCAGCTGTTCTTCCATCTGCTCCTGCTTGGTTTTCTCAGACGTGGTTTTGCTTTGGCTCCCAATCAAAGAAGACCTGAGAGCCAAGAACTTAATCATGTCTTTAAGTGCATCAAGGTTGTGAACTTTTACGATTGATTCTTTGGAACCAGTAAACTGTTCGAGCACGTTGTCATCGGCATCATTTCCGATTGAGATTGCCAATCTGATTCCGTTTTTGAACCAACTGTTTTCCCATAACTTCTTGACACCTGCATCAAAGTTGTCTGTCGGCCCTCCGTCGGAAAGGAGGAGAACAACCGGCGCATAGCTGCCGCTGGGCGATGACATGAATCCTCCGTTACGGGAAAGTTTTTTGTCAAGCTCAACACATGCCTCTCCTAGTGAGGTCATTCCGGCTGCCTGAACCTTTTGCCAGATGAACTCATTGGCAAGTTTCGGTTCATCATACAGCCAGTGAGTACTATTGGAGAACTCCAGAGCTGCGATCTTAATCTCAGCATCGGTATTGTTGTCTGAAATCTCGCCAACCATGGGGAGAACGTTCTCGATTGCATCGTTGACGCTTGCAATCTTTTCACCGATCATAGAACCGGATTTGTCAATGAGGAAGAACAGAACCATCTGTCTTCTCATCTGTTCGTCACTTTCTAATAATGGCATTTCTACTTCTTATTGAGGGTTATTATACTATTGTTGCTTTGTTGTTTGAATCGAAGCTGACTTTAAGGCCCGCTTTGACCGGCATAGTTCCGTTAGGCTCGATGCTCTTCAGTTTGCCGCTTGGAGTCTCAACCGTCCATTTCTCAGATGTCATATTTTGAATTTGGACAGGATACTTGTCGCCTGGCACTGTTACAATGCGAGCAGTAGGAGTGTTGTCGTATCCGAGATAGAAAACGGTCCCCGGAGTAAGCCATACAGTGCGGTTCGGCAACTGGATTCCGCCCGCTATTTGCATTGCAGTGCCGCAATTCATGCACTTTGACGACTGAGGGTCAGTAATGAAGGTCTCCTCCTTACATTTCGGGCATACCACGAGTATATCGCGAAGACCGCGAATGACATTTTGCCATTTCTTCTCTATGCTACGCTTATTAGGGTCTTTCAGTTTTTCCTGAGTGAACTCTTCAACAAACGCATTTCGGAGGAATGCAGGATATACAGGCCATCTGCGTATTACGTTACGGTGTACGCCTCTTACCGGGCGGTTGCTTGTATCCTTCTCATCGTAAATGAAAAGTATTTCGCTTCCGTAGAATTTCTTCTCATACTTTTCTGTCAGGCACGGACATTGAAGCACTTTGTCTCCTTCAAAAGGATGGTTGCCGTAGAACAGCATGAAAAGAAGTACAGCAAGAGAGAAGCGGTCACTTCCCTTGTTGGGCATATTCTTGCCGAGTACAATTTCAGGAGCCATGTAACGTGCTTTGCCAAGGATTCCGGAAGCCTCACCTTCAGGCATCACATTATCGTTGTCACAGATGAGTACATCTCCGGTCTCAGGATGTATGAAGAAGTTGCCGTCGTTAAGGTCTTGATAGCTGAAACCACTTAAATGAAGATTCTTGAAACCTTCACAAATCTTCATGGCAGCGTTAAGTAGAGCTTCAAAAGATTGGAACTGAACACGGGCAAGATAAAACTGTCCAAATTCATAATATCCTTCAGGGCGCAATGGCATAATATAGCCATAGCTCCCTTTCTCTTTCATCGTTACGTACTCGGGCCACAGGAAAGCACTGGATGGTGCACCTTTCTTGACGTTGGACTCAAGATTCTTGTAGAAACGATCATCGGGAGCATTGAGATACCACTTGAGTGCCATCTTCTTCCCAAGAAGTTCCACAAGATAAACGATTCCTTGTCCTCCACGTCCTAGCTCTTTGACAACTGTTGCCTGAAGGCCCCCGACAAGGTTTACTTTGTCATTTGTCTTTAATTCTTTCATTTATCTTATGTCTTTTATTTCCTATATCATTTACGTGTCAAATGTAAACATTATTATTCACATTCCTCCGCCTGACAAATCAAACGTCTCTCCCGGGGCTACGCCACTTGAGGTACCGCAGTTCGGACATGTTACCATTTCACGACCGTCGTAACATACCACTTTTCCACATTTGTTGCAGATATAGAAGCCTTTTGCCCCACAGTAGGGACAGCCATTGAAGTCATCGTCATATACGATTGAGCCTCTGACATGAGTTTTATCATACCCTTCACGAGCCGCCTGCTGTGGGTTCATCTTGAATGCCCAGCAGAATGCATAGGAATTACCTCGTTTATCTACTGTTATGCCGAATGGCTTACGCTCATTCTCGCACATGCCCATTATGGCAAATGCGGACTCACTCAATTTTCCCATGTTCAGTCATATTATCGGATTTCATATATATCACACGGAACTCTCTGCATTTGCGACGTTCCTGCCGGCCTGACGCAATGGAATAGGCATTATATTTATCATATATGTCAAGTCCGCGACCGAGGCTGATGTTCCAACCGTCATCCGTGGTTATCTGGCGGTCGTGAAATTCTCGGAAAGAATAGTCGAAATCTATGCCGTATGTCGCCATGTCATCCTTGATATCATCAAGACGGTCTATGAGGACAGGAAGTTTCTCGTCTTCTTCCCATGTGACCAGTCTAACCTTAATATCCTCGTCAGGACGATTGTCAACAAGCATTGTCAGAAATTCTATGAGATTTCTCAGTTGCCAGGATGTTCTCACAAAAGGATCTTCAATCGTGATTTCCTTGGATTTAGATAGATATGGCAGGAAGAGTTTCTCAAAAGTCACGCCTGTTTGTCCCAGTCGGAAAGAAACGGCCCCTTCTCGTTGGGTCTGAATACGTTCTCTTTTTCTATGAGACTTATTTCCTGATGATTCATCATCTGCGAGCGTTGCTTCTTGTGGTATCTCGTTTTCTTCTATATTAAGTTCCGCTTTCAAAGCGGCAGAAGCATTTTGAGGGACAATAACCACATTACTGACCTGTTCAAGCGTCTCCACACAAATCTCTTCTCCATCCTTCAGACGAATATATTTGAAGACTGCCGGTTCCGCTTTGAAAGTTTCGTCAATCTTATAAAGTTGATCCTTCACACGTTTGCGGCTCTCTGCGGCAAAATCCACAAGTTCGTATGCTTCTTCATTAGTAATTGCTCCGTCGGGATACAGCAACTTCATCATTCCGGAAAATGTCTTGCGTATGGCAAGATGGTCACGCTCTGACAGTGAGCCGTCGAAAAGTGCATACTCTTTCAGTTTGTCTGTCCAGTCGTAGTTTCTCAATTCATGAAGCACTGCAGCGATATAGTCAGTGATCAGACCGTATCCTTTTGAGAAACTATCTTTCTTGAGCATTCTTATTTCCCATCCCGGATTGTAAAGATGGATACGGTCAAGGAATGCACCCTTGATAAACGATGTCGGTATGGACTCAAAAAGATGCGAGTTCTTGAGCATATAGGGAACAGTATGCTTGGTGTTGCCTACAAACACCATTGATGCTGAAGCCTCATGTGTACCCTTACCGCGATTGAACGACTTGTTGGCAAGATAGTTCTGCATGGTGTCGATAAGCACTGCATCGACGCTGCGCCCTTTCTGCTGTTCAAACTCGTCCCAGGCCACTACATCCCAGTAGCCTACAAGTCCCAATATTTCACGGTCGCCGGATATCTTGACAAACAGGCGGGGACTTGTAACATCGCCACCGCTTACCAGGACTCCGTAAGGTGACAACTCTTGAAACACATGGCTCTTGCCTGTCCCTTTTGGTCCGAGTTCCATGAAGTTGAAGTTATTCTCGATGTGGGGGAGAAGTCGGGCCAATGTGATGAATTTCTCACGTCGGTTCATCTTATCGGGATTCAATCCCACAGTATGGATTAGGAAGTCAATCCATTCATCGGTGGTGAATTTCTTCCTTTGGTCAATATAGTCCTGAAGGTCAATATTGGAAATCTGTATCGGTTTCAAGGTTTGGATTTCCCATCTAACCTTAACATCCTCTCCCTGAATATAGCCGATGGTTACGATGCACCAAACTCCGTTGCCGGACAACAGCTTCGGATTTTGTGTCACGTATTGCGAACCTATAGGCACCTTGGTCAAACCAAGATTGGCAAATGATGCCTGATATTCATCGGCTCGTTCATTTAGGGTCACGTTCACCTTGTCGATGATTCTGAATCTTCCCTTCTCTCTTATTTTTCCCTTTATTTGCTCGGCATCCGCACGGTTGACATAGTTGTTCCGGATCACGGTCTTGACTTTCTCAATGCCTTCTTCAATGACCTGCTCGTCATCGCTGGCACAGTATTGTCCGAGAAGATACTCCAGCACGTATGTAGGCACAGGCAGCCCCCCCTTTACCAGAAAGGCAAGGTCTTTACGGACCACTTTCCCGAGGAAAGCATCCATGATCTTCTGTTGTAAGTTTTGTTCAGCCACCTCTTAAAAATCTTGTTCTATGATGGTGTTGTTTTTTACTGTTTCTTTCAGCATAGGATTTATCTTGTCATCGGCATCATAAATCCTTAACTGCAGTAATCCACCGCTTATGCTCTCTGAAAGTCGGAGACAAACGTCATAGGTGCGTTTTGAGATATTGTTGGCATCTGTGCTGTCGAAAGGGACTTTCACTTCATCGGCGACCTGCCTGTCGCCTTCATAAAGTCGGCATAGCACTGTTCTCGAAACGACATCAAGCGACACTGCCTCTTTCTGAATGAGCTGGAATCTAAGCTGACTTGACACAAGCGATAGATTTGCCGTCTTAAGCATCACATTGACCTTCTGTTTGGAATTTGTATCCCTGCGGTTGCTCATGATTACCGGAACAATCATCTCTTGAAGTGAGGCTCCACCATGAGTGTAAACATATCCGCCAGGAGCAGCGAATCGGTTCGTGCCCAGTGGCGTAGCTATATATGTTTCCTCTTCGGTTTCTATCGGCGTGGAATCTGCCATGTTAAACTTGGCTATACCTTCAACATTATCAGAAATGTGCGTCAGATAATATCTGCTTGTTGAATCGATGCTTTCTTCCTTGATTGAGATTTTGTCTTTATCCTCAAATTTAAGGTCATTGAAAAGGAATCCGTGGTCAGACGTTATAATGACATTATAGCAGTTTAATGTCATGTGCAGGCTGTACACGAACTTTGCAAGTTCGGCTATTGCCTCACGACAGTTGTTGGCCACCTCTTTCGCGGTCTGTCCATGAGATTTGTCATCAATCATGTCATGAAGCACATACACGAGTTGACGCTTGAAAAGTTCGCGATGCGAACTAATCTGACTGGAGACATCGCTGAAGTTTACGCATACAGCGTCATGACGGTATTTCCGGAGTTGATCGGTGCGCAGAGCCGTAGATGAAATTATTTTACCATCAACGGTCATATTGTCGCCTTTGAGTTCAAGATCCTGATGAGGATACAATGCTGGTTTGCAGAATTTAGTTTCGGAAGGGAGGAGCGACAACATAGGAGCTATGCTTGTGGTATGCTTCTCTTTACCAAGTTTCTCTACGAGTTCGACAGCGGTCTCATACCTAAGTGCATCACTGATAATGACAACAAGCCGTTTGGATGGGTCGAAATAGTTGGAAAAGAACTCATTCTGTCGTGGCAGATTCACGTTCCTGAAATTATTCCCGGTTCCCTTGATACAGTCGAGCCATTCGATATTGATCAAGTTGCACACTTCGGAATATTTGGAGTCCACATATTTCTTGAATCCTCTTATTTGTCCGGATTGATCTTCATCTAAGTCAGGCAATCCATAATATTGTTCGACTGCAACGCGATATATGTCGAGATACTCCTGTCCGCTCGTTTTCTTCTGTCTGAAAATGATTCGGGTAAAATCCCCTTGTTTATGAATGTCTCCCCATGTCAGACGGAGAACGTCGCTCCGACGGAGACCTGTCAGACAGGAGAACAGGAACGCAGCTTTTATTTGTGGGTATTCGCACTCCGTTTTGGCGAGTTTCCGAACCTCGTCGAGTGTCAGATACATACGAGTTCCCTCCTCTGGCTTGAACCCCTCAATACCTCGGAGAGGATTTGTCGGGATAATCTGTTCCTCGTAAGCCTGATTCAGACAGGCACGAAGTTTATTAAAATAGGAGAGTTTCGAGCGAGGGGTTTGTCCTTGATTCGTTTTCTGAAATCGTGTCCCCAAGCGACAGCGTCGTTTTCGAGATAGTCTTTGAATCCCTGAACCCATTCGGGGGTTATCTCGCCGAGGGTTATCGTTTCCCGCTTCTCGTACTTTTTCAAGTGGTGGAGACAGGAAAACCAATTCCCCCAATTTCCTCGGCTTTCCTCTCCGAGGCGTTTTTCGCACATCTCCCTGTAATAATCGAAAAATCGGATAGAGGCGGACGGTCGGTTCTGAAAACCGAACTGTCCGTTCCTGAGTTCGACGACACGTTTCGCCCTGATTGCGTCGGCGAGTTTGAGCGTCTCCCGATTCCTCTCCCTATCGGCTCTCGTCCGTTCGGGAATCAGGTGCATTTTTAGAAATTCATACGTCCTTTTTCCGTTGAGATAAATGTCGAGGTAAAGGGATATGTTCCCCGAGGCTGTCTTTCTCTGTCGGAGGCGTATCGGTTCTTTTGATTCTGCCATTTTTTGTTACTTTTGTTGTTGGTGATTCTAACGAGTAACAAAATAACAACAAAAAAACGACAACTCAAAAACAACTCCAAACAAAAATGCGATAATTATTCCGATTTCGTAAATTATTGAATAATAGAGCGATTTTGTATCTGAATTATGTTTCGATTATATCCGAGTTTCAGTCGATTTTTGAGCCTTATTTGCCGATGCAGAAACGCGAGAATATGGTGGAGAGGATGGCGGGGGTGGTGATGGCGCCGGTTATGGAGGCGAGGTGGTGGGTGGTTTCGCGGAGATCCTGGGCCACGAGGTCACCACTGAGGCCTGAGTTGAGGCCGTCGACTACCCGCGACAAGGCTTGGGCGGCTCGGGAGATCGATTCGGCATGGCGCGCGTTCGTCACGATGACGTCGGCATCCGCGTCGGCTGTAAGCTGGCGCGCCGCGTCGATAAGCGCGTCACGAAGGGCCGGAAGCCCTTCGCCGGTACGGGTGCTGATCGCTATAGCGCCGGTTTCAGCGCCCTTTCCGAGATCGGCTTTCGAAGCGATTCTGATTATTCTGGCGGATGTCGGAGGAAGGGACTCGTCATCGGTATCAGGCGAGCTTACAGATAAGATGATTGCGGCTTCGGCGGCAGCCTCGCGTGAACGCGATATGCCAATCTGCTCGATTGGGTCGTCGGACTGGCGCAATCCGGCGGTGTCCATAAGCCGAAAGGTGAATCCTCCGAGCTGAAGAGCCTCGGCCACAATATCGCGGGTCGTTCCGTGAATATCGCTGACGATGGCTCTTTCAGTCCCGAGAAGTGCGTTCAAGAGCGACGACTTGCCGGCGTTTGTCGGTCCGACTATGGCGACTTTAATCCCGTGGAGCAGAGCGTCACCCGTTGCAAATGACTCATGCAGCCGGTTGAGTTCGGAGAGAGTTGCCGAAGCTGATTCGGCGAGTTTTTTTCGGGAGGCAAACTCTACGTCTTCCTCACTGAAATCGAGCTCAAGTTCAAGCAGAGCGGCAAGCTCTGTCAGATCCTCACGCAGCTTATCGAGGCGCCGTGAGAATTCTCCGCTGAGTTGGCTGAGGGCGAGGCGGTGGGCCGCTGCCGAGGTAGATGCTATCACGTCGGCCACAGCTTCAGCCTGCGCGAGGTCGATACGTCCGTTGAGGAATGCGCGGCGCGTGAATTCCCCCGGTTCGGCGAGTCGGGCGCCCTGGCGGCAGAGGATATCAACGAGAGTGCGCTGGAGCCAGAGCGAGCCGTGGACCGAAAACTCCACGGTGTTTTCACCTGTAAACGAGTTCGGGCCGATAAAGGGCGTGGCTACAGCCTCGTCGAGCCGCAGATGATCGGCGGGATCGAAGATGGCTCCGAAATGAGCGGTGTGGGATTTCGAATCGGCAAGGCGTCGTCCTTTCCAGACCGTGTCGGCTATGGCTATGGCATCGGGGCCGCTGAGGCGAACTACCGCGATACCTGATGGGGCCACGCCTCCGGTGGCGACGGCGCAGATTGTGTCGTTTTCCTGAATCATGATGTGCACAAAGGTAGTGAGAATTTCCCGAACAATTTTCTGAAATGAGCCGGGCAATTGCGGGTGTGGCCGCTTTTTTGTAATTTTGCCGGAAATAACCGGTTATGGGTAGGATTGTTGCTATCGATTACGGCAGGCGCCGTTGCGGAATTGCCGCCACTGATATTCTCCGGCTCGTGCCGGGGGGCATCGCTACAGTTTCCACATCGGAACTGACAGCGTGGCTCAGGCGCTATACCACTGAGAACGACGTCGATATGATCGTCGTAGGCCAACCACGCGATATGCGCGGCAACGACAGCGAATCGATGCGCTACATCCGTCCCGGCGTTGCGGCCCTGCGGCGCGCATTGCCATCGATGCCTGTTGTTTTTTTCGACGAGCGTTTCACATCGGTATTGGCCCATAGGGCTATGATCGACGGCGGTATGCCGAAAATGCGCCGACGCGACAAGGCTGTTGTCGATGAGATCGCAGCCACTATAATCCTGTCGGACTTCCTTGTCAGCCAACAATATAAATCAATGCAATGATATTACCTATCTATATCTACGGTCATCCGGTACTTCGGCGCGTCAGCGAAGACGTGCCGAACGACTATCCCGAGCTGAAAAAACTTGTAGCCGATATGTTCGAAACCATGTACGCCTCCGAGGGAGTCGGTCTTGCAGCTCCGCAGATCGGACGCAATATCCGTCTGGTCGTTATCGATGCCGACGTCATGGGCGACGAAGATCCCGGATGCAAGGGTCGGAAACTGGTTCTCGTCAATCCGGAAATAGAGGTGCTTGAAGGCCCCGAAGAAACCTGCAACGAAGGATGCCTGAGTCTTCCCGGACTCAGTGAGGCCGTTAAGCGTGTCCATCATATCAGGCTCAGCTGGCTCGACGAGAATTTCGAGCCTCACGAAGAGGAAATCTCAGGCTTTCTGGCAAGAATAGTCCAGCACGAATGTGACCATCTCGAGGGGAAGGTCTATACCGATCACATCTCCGCTATCCGCAAGCAGCTGATCCGCAACAAGCTGCGCAACCTTGCCGAAGGCAAGATACGCGCAGGCTATCCCGTGCGCTACGCTCAGCCAAAACGTGGCGGAATGCGCCATTAATTTCAATTAACCGATAGTTTGAAATCTCAATAATCAACCATTTCTATGGCCGACGACAAAAAGATTATCTTCTCGATGGTGGGCGTAAGCAAAATCTACCCGCCACAGAAACAAGTCCTTAAAAATATCTATCTCTCATTCTTCTACGGAGCCAAGATCGGCATTATCGGCCTTAACGGCGCCGGGAAGTCGACTCTGCTGAAGATTATAGCCGGAATCGACAAGAGTTATCAGGGCGAGGTGGTTTTCTCGCCGGGCTACACTGTCGGCTATCTCGAGCAGGATCCTCAGCTCGATCCCGACAAAACCGTCATTGAAGTTGTGCGCGAGGGAGTGAAGCCCGTTATGGACATGCTGGCCGAATTCGACAAGGTCAACGAAGCCTTTGCCGACCCCGATGTCCTCGAAGACCCCGACAAGATGGAGGCCCTTATCGCGCGTCAGGCCGAACTGCAGGACCATCTCGACGCTGCCGACGCCTGGAATATCGACAGCAAGCTCGAGCGCGCCATGGACGCGCTCCAATGTCCGCCCGACGATCAGACAATCGCCACCCTCTCCGGCGGTGAACGCCGCCGCGTGGCTCTCTGTCGTCTTCTTCTCCAGCAGCCCGACATTCTGCTTCTCGACGAACCTACCAACCATCTCGACGCCGAGTCGATCGACTGGCTTGAGCAGCACCTGCGCCAGTATCCCGGCACTGTCATCGCCATCACCCACGACCGCTATTTCCTCGACCATGTGGCCGGTTGGATTCTCGAGCTCGACCGTGGCGAGGGAATTCCCTGGAAAGGAAACTATTCGAGCTGGCTCGACCAGAAGACCAAGCGCATGGCTCAGGAAGAGAAACAGGCGTCGAAACGCCGCAAGACTCTTGAACGCGAGCTCGAATGGGTGCGCATGGCTCCGAAAGCCCGTCAGGCAAAAGGAAAAGCCCGACTCAACAGCTATGACCGTCTTCTCAACGAAGACCAGAAAGCCCGCGAAGAGAAGCTCGAGATCTTCATCCCCAACGGCCCGCGCCTCGGAAATCAGGTTATCGAGGCCCATGGACTGGCAAAGTCTTTTGGGAAGAAACAGCTCTTCGACAATCTCAACTTCGTTCTGCCTCCCAACGGAATCGTCGGCGTCATCGGCCCCAACGGAGCCGGAAAGACAACCCTTTTCCGACTCATCATGGGTCAGGAGACGCCTGACGCCGGAACCTTCGATGTCGGTGAAACAGTGAAAATCGCATACGTCGACCAAAACCACCACGACCTTCTGCCCGACAAAACCGTCTATGAAGTCATAAGTCAGGGCACCGAGACATTCCGCATGGGCGGCCGCGACATCAACGCCCGGGCCTATCTGTCGCGCTTCAACTTCACCGGCGCTGATCAGGAGAAGAAAATCGGAGTGCTCAGCGGCGGCGAGCGGAACCGTCTGCACCTTGCCATGGCTTTGAAGCAGGAAGGCAACGTGCTTCTTCTCGACGAGCCTACCAACGACATCGACGTCAACACCCTGCGCGCCCTCGAAGAAGGTCTCGACGACTTCGCCGGATGCGCTGTTGTCGTCAGTCACGACCGCTGGTTCCTCGACCGAATCTGCACTCATATCCTCTCGTTTGAAGGCGAAGGCAACGTTGTTTTCTACGAAGGCTCCTATAGCGACTACGAAGATTTCAAACGAGCCCACAACGGAGGCAAAGAGCCCGTGCGCCGACGCTATCGCAAACTCATGGAGTAACATCGATGGCCGACAACTATCTCGAAAAGAAAATGGAAGACTATCGCCGCGGCCCAGTGTCGCGGCGACGTCTTTCGCTGCCGCGCCGCCAGACCGGAGAGCCCGTGTTCGTCGCCGCCGGCGAGATGACACCCGTTGTCGCCGCTATAGTCAGTAGCCTTACTGCCGACAGTCGGCCGGTATATTTCACAGTTAAAAACTGTAGCAGGCGCGACGCCATGAACCTCGCCGGAGCGACAGGCGCCACATACGACCCCGACGCAGGCAATGCCCGCGAACATTTCGCAGCGCGCTATGGCTCGACAAGCTCGTCGGTAGCAATCGACCTGCCCGGAATTCAGGCCGACGTATACGTTGGTTCGCAGCCCGACCACAGCGGACGCCACAGCGTCAATCCCGACAGACTGTCACCAGCCGAGATTGCCCGCTGCGTTCTCTTTCTGGCCACCGGAACCGCTCGCGCAATCGCCCCGCTGGCCATCAGCGTAGATTCAGAGGTTGGTCGTAGCGACGCCTGACGTCGTCAGCACAAACACCAGAGGCCGCTTCACCGGCTGCGCCATATCGGCCAGCTGTGCGATGACATCGTCGGGAATCTGCTTCATAACCGGAGCGCCTCCCTGCCCTTTCTGCGCCGGAGTCAGATTAATATAGACATAATCATCATTCTCTCCGAGCGAGCATTTCCCATCTTCCGAGTCGCTGAAAGTCACCGACTCTACGGCATAAGGAAATCCCAGCATGCCGTTGTCAAGGCGCCCGAAGAAAATGTCGGCAGTCTGCTCGTCGGCGCGATAGAGCATGAAAACCGTCAGTCCGTAGAAATCTTTCAGACCCGGATCCTCGGCGATAAGCTGAGGGGTAATATCAACCTTGTCAGCCACATTGACCACATTAGCCATAACCCATCCGTCGCTGTGCTTAGGCCCTACCCGATAAAGATTAAGCCATCCGGCCGTCTTGCCAACGACAGGAGTAGAACCGCTGAAACGCAGCTCACGAAGCCCCTTGGCGGCTTTTCCCCAGTAGGCAACCTTAGTCGGACTCCCCTCGCCGTCGAACGACTTGGGATTATAAACACAGAATGGGGCCGAGCTTGACGCCGTCTTATACGCACGCGCGCCACCCGCACGCGAAAAAGCGACCTGTTTCCAGTCAGGGATCTTCACCGTAAGGTCTGCCGGAACCTGGGCCGACGCCGTGAAGGCCACAACAGCCATAAAAGCGGCAATTAGAGTTTTTTTCATATAAATAATAGTTTAATAAGCGCGGAAATTAACTCTGAACGCGAGGTTCGGATAAACTTTGACCTTGTCCATGATTTTCTGGAAAGTGTCGTCGCCAAAATCAGTGCTTACGCCGATTTCCCCGTAATCAGTATAAAGTTTCGGCGTTCCATGAATCTGCACGCCGAGCTCCACTTCGAAATTCACCAGTTTTCCCGGCACTGCCCGTCCCCAGCCTATGCCGAAATACGGTCGGAAGCCGTTGACCTTGATGCCGCCGTTGACCTTACCTTCATTGTCAACCGGAAGAGTATAGTCACCGATTTCCACTTCGGCTCCGTTCATGCCCGCAAGAGCAGGACTGCTTCCCTTGATGTCGACAATCGTCGAGCCGCCGAAATATGCACCCACAGCAACATACAGCGACTTCATCGGTATGGGGTAGACATTGAAAATAACCTGTCCCTGAACACGTTTCAGATTGCCGTCCAGATCAACGGTCGTCGACTCCTGAGTGTTTAAGGGCGACGTATAATTGACATCGATGTCATGAACGCCGAACTTAATGCCGGGCATTATCGACACACCTGCGCGCATCTGAACGAAGCGTGTGATCGGGGTGGCAGCCTCAATGCTTATGCCGGTCAGGCCAACGCTGGCACCAAATCCGATATGGTTGAAGACATCCGGCCCGATAGCTGATGCCGACAAAACCGATACAAGCGATAAAATCGCTGCAAAAATATATTTTTTCATGAATTGTGATAGATTTGAAGTTTATACGTCCGCAAAGTTAATAAATCCAAACAAATATCCAACCGAAAAGTGTCCGAAGCATCAGTGGCGTAGCCCGCCAATCCGCCAAAGAAACTTTTTTTGGCGCTTTCATATATTATTGTGTAACTTTGCGGCCGAAAAGTCACTATTCCCATCCAACCCATCCCAACGATGAATATTTCACTGAACTGGCTCAAAGAATATCTCGATATAGAAATGCCCGCCGAAGAGGTTGCCGACGCACTGACGTCGATAGGCCTCGAAACAGGCTCCGTCGAAGAAGTCGAATCGATTCGCGGAGGCCTCCGCGGTCTCGTCATCGGAAAGGTGCTGACCTGCGAGGCTCATCCCGACAGCGATCACCTGCACATTACAACCGTAGACCTCGGCGACGGACAGGCCACTCAGATTGTCTGCGGCGCGCCGAATGTCGCAGCGGGCCAGACTGTGGTAGTGGCTACCGTCGGCACCACTCTCTACGACGGCGACAAGGAGTTCAAGATCAAAAAATCAAAGATTCGCGGCGTTGAATCGTTCGGCATGATATGCGCAGAAGACGAGATCGGCGTCGGCACAAACCACGACGGTATCATTGTCATCTCCGACGACATCCGTCCGGGCACTCCCGCCGCCGAATACTACGGACTGACGAGCGACTACGTCCTCGAAGTCGACCTCACCCCGAACCGCATCGACGCCGCAAGCCACTATGGAGTCGCCCGCGATCTGGCGGCATGGATGGCCATGCACCGCACCGCCCGTCAGCTCCACCGCCCGTCGGTCGACGGATTCGCCCTCGACCGCCCCGACGGAGGTATCGCTGTTGAGGTTGCCGATGCAAACGCCTGTCCGCGCTACTCGGGAATAACCGTGCGCGGCGTCAAAGTCGGCGAAAGCCCCGAATGGCTCCGCACACGCCTGTCAGCTATCGGCCTGCGCCCGATCAACAACATCGTCGACATAACGAACTATATCCTCCATGCCTTCTGCCAGCCGCTCCATTGCTTCGACCTCAACAAAATCGAAGGAGAAAAAATCATCGTAACGCAATGCCCGACAGGCACACCGTTCACCACACTCGACGGAGTCGAGCGCAAACTCGACGAGCGTGACCTCTGCATCTGCAACGGCCGGCGTGAACCGATGTGTATCGCCGGTGTCTTCGGCGGAATGGACAGCGGCGTGACGGAGACAACAACCGACATATTCATCGAGAGCGCCTGCTTCAACCCGACCGACATCCGTAAGACCGCGCGCCGCCACGGCCTCCAGACCGACGCCAGCTTCCGCTATGAGCGCGGTGTCGACCCCAACGGCACAATGTATGCCCTCAAGCTCGCCGCCATGCTCGTCAAAGAGATTGCCGGAGGTGAAATCGGCGGCCCCGTCTGCGACATATATCCCGCTCCGACAGCGCCCTACCCCGTCACCCTCAGTTACGACTCGGTCGACCGCCTCATAGGCAAAAAGATCGGTCACGACACTGTCGACAAGATCCTCGGACTGCTCGAAATAGCCATTGCCTCACGCAGAGAGGGAGAGCTCGACCTCGAAGTTCCCACCTACCGCGTCGACGTCCGCCGTCCGTGCGACGTCATAGAGGACATCCTCAGAATCTACGGTTACAACAACGTCGAATTCGAATCGCGTCTCCACGCTTCGCTGAGCTACAAAACCCATACCGATCTCGACAACGAGCTGCGCCGCCGCATCAGCGATCAGCTGACCGGCGAGGGCTTCAACGAGATTCTCAACAACTCGCTGACGTCGGTCAAATACTATGCCGACAATGCCACCATGCCTCTTGACCGCTGTGTGGCCCTGCTCAATCCGCTGAGTCAGGATCTCGGCGTCATGCGCCAGACACTGCTCTACGGCGGCCTCGAAAGCCTCGGGCGCAATATCAACCGGCGCCGCCCCGACCTCGCTTTCTATGAGTTCGGCAACGTCTACTTCAACATTCCTGCCGTAGCATCGACCGCCGAGGCGCCCCTTGCTCCCTATCGCGAGGAAGCCCGCCTCTCGCTCTGGCTGACCGGCAATATACGCCACGGCAACTGGGCCCGTCAGGCCGAAACGTCGAGTTTCTTCGACCTGAAAGCCGCCGTGCTCAACATACTGACCCGCATGGGCATCGACAGCCACGCCGTCCAGCTCACCCCCGACGCCGAGCCAACAGCCGATTTCGAAGCTTCGCTGTCGCTGACGACCCGTTCCGGGAAGTTGCTCGGAACCATGGGCATTCTCAGCGCATCACTTCTCAAACGCTTCGAAATCTCCCAGCAGGTGGCCTACGCCGATCTGCGCTGGAACGAACTGGCAAATTTGTCAATCGGACATAATGTAAGCGCTTCGATGCCTCCGAAGACCCATCCCGTCAAACGCGATCTGGCCCTGCTGGTCAGCAACGACGTCACAATGGCAATGATCGAGACCGTAGTCGGCCGGAGCGAGAAGAAACTTCTCCGCGACGTAGAACTCTTCGACGTCTACGAAGGTAAGAACCTGCCCGCCGGCAAAAAGTCATACGCGATCTCAATGACCCTTCAGGACGACGAAAAGACGCTCAACGACAAGCAGATCGACGCCGTAATGAACAAAATCATCGCCAATCTCAAGCGCGAGCTCCACGCCGAACTCCGCTGAGCCTGACCTCTGAAATCATCAACAACAATTATAATCAATTCCAACAATGGGAAGAGCATTTGAATATCGCAAAGCTCGCAAGCTGAAACGCTGGGGCAATATGTCGCGCACTTTCACGCGCATCGGTAAGGAAATCACCATCGCCGCAAAAGCCGGCGGTCCCGACCCCGATACCAACCCCCGCCTGCGCGTGCTTATGCAGAACGCCAAGGCCGCCAATATGCCCAAAGACACTGTTGAGCGCGCCATCAAGAAAGCTACCGACAAAGAGTCGGGCGACTATAAGGAAATCGTCTACGAAGGCTACGGGCCATACGGCATTGCAATCGTTGTCGAAGCCGCTACCGACAACAACACCCGCACGGTCGCCAACGTCCGCTCATATTTTACCAAACATGGCGGCACGCTCGGAACTCAGGGCTCACTTTCATTCCTGTTCGACCACAAAAGCGTGTTCAAGGTAAAACCCCGCGAAGACATATCGCTCGAAGATCTCGAGCTCGAACTGATCGACTACGGAGTCGATGAAATCGAGGCTGACGAAGAGGAAGTCGACATCTATGGCGCCTTCGAGGAATTCAACAACATTCAGAAATACCTCGAGGAACACGGTTTCGAGATTATCTCCGCCGAATTCGAGCGCATCCCCAACGATCTCAAAGAGGTCACCGACGAGCAGCGCGAGAAGATCGAGAAACTTCTCGAGAAATTCGAAGACGACGAAGACGTCCAGAACGTCTTCCACAACATGAAAGAATAACATTCCCCCTTTACCCGCGAGGCTGCTCCGCCACCGGGCGGCAGCGGCCTCAGGCTTGTGCCGCGACAGCGGCTTTCGACGACACTCGTCCAACAATGCTGTAAATGAAGAACCTGATAATTGTAGAGTCGCCTGAGAAGGCCAAGACTATCGAGGGTTTCCTCGGAAAAGATTTCAAGGTAATGGCCAGCATAGGCCATATACGCGATCTGCGCAAACGCGACATCTCTGTCGACAAGCAGGGAAATTTCGAACCCATCTACGAGATTCCCGAAGACAAGAAAAACATTGTCCGAGACCTGCGCAAAGCCGCAAAGGAGGCAGAGACGGTCTGGCTTGCGAGCGATGAAGACCGCGAGGGTGAGGCCATAGCCTGGCATCTTGCTGAGGTGCTCGGACTTGACCCGTCCACAACGCGGCGCATCGTATTCCACGAGATTACCCCTGAGGCAATCCACAAAGCGCTGGAGAATCCGCGCACAATCGATCTCAACCGCGTCGACGCCCAGCAGGCGCGCCGCGTGCTCGACCGCATCGTCGGCTTCGAGCTTTCGCCCGTTCTCTGGAAAAAAATCAAACCGGCCCTCAGCGCCGGTCGCGTCCAGAGCGTTGCGGTGCGTCTGATATGCGAGCGCGAGGCCGAAATCAAAAACTTCGAGACCGAAGCCCACTGGCGCGTGACAGCACGTTTTTTCGCGCCAGACGGAAAAACTGTGCGCGCCGAACTGTCGCGCACACTGCCTACGCGCAAAGCCGCCGAAGAATTCCTCGAAGCCTGCGCCGGCGCCCGTTTCGAAGTCTCCGATGTTCAGGTTCGCCCGGTGAAGAGGTCCCCGGCTCCACCTTTTACCACTTCCACTCTCCAGCAAGAAGCGTCGCGGCGACTCGGAATGACCGTAAGCCAGACTATGATGGTCGCCCAGCGCCTCTATGAGGCGGGGCACATAACATATATGCGAACCGACTCGCTGAACCTATCGTCGATGGCCATGAATGCCATTGCCGCCGAGATTACCGGATCACTGGGAGAGCGTTACGCCCATGCGCGCCACTTCCACACCTCCAGCAAAGGAGCGCAGGAAGCCCACGAGGCAATCCGTCCAACGTATATCAACAAGACAACCGTCGACGGAACCGACCGCGAAAAACGCCTCTACGCCCTGATATGGAAACGTGCCGTAGCAAGTCAGATGGCCGATGCCGAGCTTGAAAAGACAACCGTCACAGTCAGAATCGCCGGCGACTCCGAGCGTCAGGAGCATTTCAACATTCAGGGTCAGGTTGTGAAATTCGACGGTTTTATGCGCGTCTATGCATCGAAGACCCCGCTCCAGTCCGACAGCGAAAGTGACGACTCAGCCGACGAGACCCTGTTGCCGCCGATGAAAACAGGCGACACAATGAAGCCCGAAGACATCACTGCCACCGAAAGCTTCAGGCGTCAACCACCGCGCTACGACGAAGGCACACTCGTTAAGAAACTCGAAGAACTCGGAATCGGACGTCCGTCTACCTACGCGCCGACAATCTCCACCATACAGCAGCGTGAATATGTCGAGAAAGGCGAGAAACCGGGAGTGAAACGGCCCTACACGATCCTCACTCTCGACGGAAACAGCGGCAAAATAGGCGAACAGACAGCTTCACTGCAATACGGCGCCGACAAAGGCAAGCTTATCCCTACCGACACCGGCATCGTCGTCAACGATTATCTGACAGCAAACTTCCCCGACATCCTCGACTACGATTTCACAGCCCGTGTCGAAGGTAAATTCGACCTCATCGCCGAAGGAAAATGCAACTGGAACGACGAGATATCGCAGTTCTACGCCCTCTTCCATCCCGAGGTCGTCAAAGCGGAAGACACACGCACTGAACATCGCGTCGGCGAACGCATGCTCGGAACCGACCCTGCCACCGGCGAACCTGTCAGCGTCAAGATCGGCCGCTACGGCCCCGTCGTCCAGATCGGCAATGCCCAGGGCGAGGCAAAGCCGCGCTTCGCCTCACTAAGAAAAGAGCAGAGCGTATTCGACATCACCCTCGATGAAGCTCTCAAGCTTTTCGACCTGCCCCGTGAACTCGGCTCGTTCGAAGACAAGCCCGTCAAAGCAGCTATCGGACGCTTCGGCCCCTATATCAGCCATGCGTCGAAATTCGTATCTATCCCCAAAGAGCTCTCGCCGACATCGATAACCCTCGACGAAGCCATCGGACTAATCAAGGCCAAGCGCGATGCCGATGCCAAGAAGATCATCAAGACGTTCGACGAAGAACCCGACCTTCAGATTCTGAACGGCCGTTATGGAATTTATATTGCTTACAAAAAAGCTAACTACAAGATTCCGAAGACCATCGAGAATCCCGCTGAACTCACTCTCGAGCAGGCCCGCGAAATAATCGCCTCTCAGCCCGCCCCGAAATCAAAAGCCAAAGGGCGCGCTATCCGCCAGAAAAAATCATGATGTCGATATGCCACGTCCGTTAAACCACAAGCCGGGCACGAGAAAAGGTCTTTTCGTGCCCGACGTCATTGAAACCTACAGACCTGAAGGCCCCACACGTCTGCTTGACTTCCTGATCGAATCGATGCCACAGCGCAAACGCACAAACATCAAGGAGCTGCTCGCCCACGATCAGGTCGCCGTCAACGGCGCGCCCACACGCCAATTCGACACCGGACTGTCGGCCGGCGACGAAGTGAAAATCAACCTCGTGCGTCCCTTCCTGACATTCCGCAACCGCCGGTTGCGTCTTGTCTTTGAAGACGACGACATTATTGTTGTCGACAAAGGCTACGGACTCCTTTCAATGGGAACCGACAAGATAAAGGAAGGAACCGCCTATTCAATATTGCGCGACTACGTCAAATGGAGCAATCCACGGAACAAAATCTTCATCGTCCACCGTCTCGACCGCGACACCTCGGGTCTGATGATGTTCGCCAAGAACCAACAGGCCAAAGAGACCATGCAGCACAACTGGAACAACATGGTTCTCGAACGCAACTACGTTGCGGTTGTCGAGGGATATATCGAAGATGACGAGGGAACCATCCGCTCTTACCTCAACGAGAACGCCGAGCATGAAGTCTACTCCACTCCCCGGCCCGTCAACGCCGACAGCAAGCTCGCCGTCACGCGCTACCGCGTTCTCGACCGCTCTCACGGCCACACACTCGTTGAACTGAGCCTCGACACGGGCCGCAAGAACCAGATTCGAGTCCACATGAAAGACCTCGGCCATCCAATCGTAGGCGACCGCCGCTACGGAGCTGCTACATCCCCCATACACCGGCTCGCTCTCCACGCCCGCACGCTGAAGTTCGTCCATCCGAATTCACGTCGTCCGATGGACTTCTCAACCGGTATTCCCGCCGCTTTTCTGTCGATGATGAAATAAACCCGCGAAAAACAGTTTTTTTTCACAACATTGTCTCACGACTGCCACACAATTGTAACAACCGCACATTACCTTTGCAAGCGTGAAAACCGTACCGCCTGACAGCGGTTCAATATACAAATCTATACCCAAGAACTAACACGACTTACAAAGGTTGTAAAATAGTAATTCTTAAAGCGCGGATTGTCGACGAGACACTCCGCGCTTAGCTTTTGAACGCACATGCAAACCACACACGAGGTTTGCATTTATCAGGAAAAAAGCGTAACTTTGCGAAATAATAGCAATATTGCATCAATGGAGAAACGAAAAATCCTCTATATTTCTCAGGAAATCTCGCCCTACGTTGCCGAAAACCATGGCTCGCTCCGCAGCCGGCTGATCCCACAAGGAGTTCAGGAACAAGGCTTTGAGGTGCGTACTTTCATGCCGAAATACGGCTCTATCAACGAACGCCGTAACCAGCTCCACGAAGTGATTCGCCTAAGCGGCATGAATATCATAATCGACGACACCGACCATCCTCTGATTATCAAAGTCGCCACCCTGCAGCCCACACGCATGCAGGTCTATTTCATTGACAACGATGACTATTTCAGCCGCAGCCCGATAAAAGAGCTCGAAACACGCACAAGCCTCGGCGACAACGACGAACGCGCGATATTCTTTGTGCGCGGCGTTGTCGAGACCGTAAAAAAATTACGCTGGGCTCCCGAAGTAATCCACTGCACAGGATGGCTTTCAGCCCTCGCCCCTCTTCTGCTCAAAAAAAACTACAACGACGATCCCGCCTTCCGCGACTCTAAAGTAGTTGTGACAATAACATCTCCCGACGGACTGCTCGCCCCTCTGGCTGAGCGCTTCGCTGAGAAAATCATTACCGACGGCATTTCGGCCGACAACATAAAGTCCATAGCAACACCCCCGGTCGGATTCAACGAGCTGATGCGCATAGCCATCGACTATGCCGACGGCGTCGTCGCCGGAGTGCCCGATGCCGATCCGGCTCTGCTCGACTACGCCCGCAGCCTCGGGCGTCCCGTCCTCGACTACCACGACGACCCCGCCGAAGCCGCTCGCGCCTATGTCGATTTCTATAACTCGCTTTAACAAATGAAACGCCTCTTAAAGGTATTTCTGTTCGTGGCCGCCCTGTCAGCTTTGGTCAGCGCGTGCGACGACGATACCTCGACAATCGGGTCCTCACTGATCCAGGATCAGGTCAAGATCGTAGTCGACGACTCTTTCACACTGACCGGCCACTCTGTCGCCTCCGGAAGAGTTCAGTCGAGAACAATACTCCAGCTCCTGGGAAATATCGACGCCGAAGGCTACGGCTCTTTCTCGAGCGACGTAGTAACCCAGTTTATGCCCAGCCAGACCATTCCCTACACCGACGTCGACCTTGATTCCGTGCGGCTTGTCATGCGTATGCCCCTCGGCGGATATGTCGGCGACTCGCTGATGCCTATGGGAATAGCCGTCCACCGCCTGACTCGCGACCTCCCCGCTCCGATATTCAGCGACTTCAATCCTGCCGGATATTACGAGCCGACGCCCTACGCAACGGCAACATACACTGCCACAGCCGCCGGCCTCAGCCCAACCGAGCAAAAACGCAAATTCCGTCTTATCAATATCGATCTGCCGAACAGCTTCGGAGCCGAGCTTCTTGCCAAATACAAAGAATCGCCCGAGACATTCGCCACACCCGGAGCATTCTCACAATGGTTCAAAGGCTTCTATATCAGAACATCATTCGGCAGCGGCCGAGTGGCCCAGATCGACTCGACAGCCATAACTCTCTATTTCCATCGCACCTATCGCGACGAAGAGACCGACCGCGACACAACCGTCTACAACTCTGCAGCATATCTCGCCGTGACCCCCGAAATCGTCACGAACAACAACATGCACTATAACGTGTCGCCCGAGCTGAGCGCAAAAGCCTCCGAACAGGCTGTCATTGCCGCGCCGACAGGCTACGACGTCGAAATCCGCTTTCCCGCACGCGAGATGATCGAGAAATACCGCAGCGAAAAAACTCTGCTTTCGATTATAAACACCGTGTCGCTTGAAATTCCGACGCTCGACATCACAAACAGCTACGGACTCACGCCGCCCCCGACAGTCCTTCTTGTTAAAACCTCCGAGAAAAACGACTTCTTCGCCCGTAGCAAGCTTCCCAACGACACAACATCTTTTTACGCGACCTACGACTCGTTCAACCATCGCTACGTGTTCAGCGAGATGCGCGACTACATACTGTCGCTACTCGATAAAGAAGAGATTACCGACGACGACATGAACTTCACCATCTGCCCGGTAACAATCGGCTTCGAGAGCAATGCAACAAGTAACAACTACTACTATTATTACTATTACTACAACATGCCGATGAGCCAGCAACTGACAATTGCAAGCGTGACGCCTTACGTAAACAGGCCCTCGATGGGCATTCTCGATCTGAAAAATTCAAAAATTCTGTTTACTTATAGTTTGCAGACAATAAATAATTAGTATCTTTGCACCGCAAAACCAAGCCGCAATAGCTCAGTTGGTAGAGCATTTCATTCGTAACGAAAAGGTCGTGGGTTCGAGTCCCACTCGCGGCTCTAAGCTAAATTTCAGGAAGACAGCCAATTAATTGGCTGGCTTCCTCTTTTTATGCTGCGAAACATGTTGTAGATTGGGGAAAATATTCCCACTTTTGAGGGGAAATCAGGGCTGATTTTGTGCGGTTAATTGTTCATTGTGCTTTCGATTTAAGGTCTGGCTTGATGGGTGGCTTCATGTCAGGGATGGCGTGCCATTGCTGCCATAGGCAGAGTAGGTGTATCATAGGGTGGGGAAGGGGTAAGCGCCGGGTGCCAGTTTGGCAAGCGGATGGTAGTCGCCTTTCAGGCCTATGGGCGTGGCATGGCGTATGTCGCTTACAATCTGGATGCAGTTGCGGGCCTCGCTTATACGGAAGCCCTCTCCGGCCAGAATTTTACGGTAGCTCAAGGTGTGAAGTTCGGTGAAGCCTGCGCTGAATTCAAATTCGTTGCCGTCGATACGGATGGTCCGGTAAGTCCGCTTTTCTCCCTGAACGGCATTTTCGGGCAGATAGTCGGAGTTGATGCTGAGAAAATAACGAACGCGCGCTTTCTCAAGTTCCAGATAGCCGGCAACGCGGTCGAAGCTCATCACATGGACCACGCTCCGCTTCATCGGACCGAAGATCCACTGGAGCATGTCGTAGAAATGTACTCCAATATTGGTGGCTATGCCCCCGCTTTTACGGATGTCGCCTTTCCAGGAGGCGTGGTACCATTTTCCACGTGAAGTGATGTAGGTCAGATCCACATCATGGATTTTGTCTTCGGGGCTTTCGTCAATCTTTTTCTTCAAGGCTATGATCGATTCATGTAGTCGCAGTTGCAGTATGGTGTATGCTTTGTGTCCGGTTTCCTTCTCCAGATCCACCAGGCTGTCGACTTCCTCAGGATTGAGCACCAGTGGCTTTTCGCAGATTACATCCGTGCCGAGGCGCAGTCCGTAGCGGATAAATGCATCATGTGTATGGTTCGGCGTGCAGATTGAAGTGTAGTGCAAAGGGTTGTCGGTAGACATCTGCCCCGAACAGAAACGGTCGAACAGCTCGTTCTGTGTGAAGAAGTCGCATTCGGGGAAAGAGCTGTCCAGACGTCCCACGCTGTCGAAGCAATCATATGCGGCCATGAGGTTATTGCCCGTATCGGCGATAGCCTTGATGTGGCGCGGTGCTATGTAGCCGGCCACACCTATCAATGCAAAGTTCTTTCCTGACATTGTCCTGTCTGTATTGTTTTAAGCTTGAACCAATTATTTTTCGAAAGATGATTTCTCCGGTAAAATTTTATGGAATGCGGCGTTTATGCGGTCTTTGGCCTCTTCGAAAGAGGACACTTTCCCGTCATTCAGACACACAATCCGTTTCTTCTGAGATTCGATTGTCTGTGCTATCTTCTCTATGGTTTTATCAGAGATACTAAAATAGGCTCCGTATCTATCTAAGTTCGTCGGAACAAAATCCCCTTTGGCCAGTTGCCAGTAGCGGAACAGCCATGAACTTACATCTGCTGTACTCCTAAACCGTGTGGCCGTGGTGTTAAGCAGCACATCCTTATGCTTTTCCCAAACTTCTTCAAACGTCGACTTGAGGAAAACCTGCGGAAGGTGAGGATCATAAAAGCCGGTGAAGTGTGGCCAAGGTGACAGAAAGAGGGTACGCAGCAGTTTGTTCCCGGCCTGAAGGGAGACCCATTTCCAAAAATGCCTGCGTAGCATTTCATGTTTTTTAAATGAGGCATTTATGACACACAAATCATTCACCACGTTATGCGTAAACATTCCTCCGGGAGATAGCGTATTGAAGGCTGCCAAGTCGCATGGCAGTCCATCCCTGAAAAATAGTTCAGGTTTCACCTTATCAATCAGGAAGCAGTCATCATCGAATAAAACGAAATGCTCGGATAATTCGGGTATCCGGTGCAGGTTTAGTGTTATTGGCCGAGAGCTGAATGTAGGCAGATACTCGTTGGGGATATAGTCAGAATGTTTTACCCAATGCATCTTGGATGCGTTCGTGTTCAGCCAATCCGGTATCTGACCGCAGGTAATAAAATGTATTTTGTTTACCCATGGGGCAAACTTTTCCACGCCGCGAAACCAGTAACGCAGGTTATCCCAATTGCGGTAACGTATATAACGGGTGTCATCCGTATATTGACTTTTGGGCAGATATGAGCGAAATGCTTTTTGCCACATAGGTTCTTGGTCATCCACCCAGAGTATAACAAAATCTATTTTCTCCATTTTTCCGTTTTGTTATATCTTAATTTAATCTCTCACCGGCATTCAAGTAGATTGTTTATCAGTGCTATTTCTATTTTCACTCTTTCTTCCCAAGAAAGCCATGTAGAGATGGTCTTCTGGGCTTCCAACCCCAATCGAGCAATCCTGTCTGGGTTAGAAATTAAGGCTGTTATTGCGTCTTTTAGCTCTACATATGATTTTATTACTATCCCGTTCTCTCCATCTTTGATTAATTTACGGGTATCGCCACGATCTAATGCAATAACGCATTTCCCACAGCTCATTGCCTCATAAACCGGATTAGAAAGACTGCTGATGTTATTCATACTAATAAATATATCAGCAACACTTTGGTATCGGAACACATCTTTATGATAGATAGCGCCAATAAAACTGATACGTTGAGAAATTCCCAGGTCAGATGCCTTTGTTTCAAGCTCCTTACGTTTCAAGCCATCGCCGACAATCACTAATCGTATGTTTGGTAGCGTTTCTGATACTTCATGGAAAGCGTCTATGATTTTATCGACATTTTTAGAACTGACAAGCCGAGAGACAGATAGTAAAAGCTTTTCATTGTTTGGAGCAAGTTCTTTATATAAACGGTCGTCCCTTTCCAGAGTATCCGGTTTATCGATTCCATTACGAAGAAATGCTATTTTATCCGGAGATACACCTCTTTTTAACGCATACTCATACCCATTTGATCCATCATCTGTAATGATATATAAGTCTGAAGGATACCAGAATGCGGACTTGCGCACTATATCTGGATGCCCGGGTGCGCTTGGCGTTCCAATACCGTAGAATTTCGAAACATATTTAGCCTTAAATATTTTTGCAAGTATGTATCCCACGAAAGCCAGATAATACGAGTGGCAGCATACCATAACTACATTCCTTCTTTTGGCTATTCGTATGGCATGGTAAATAAATAGTGGATAAATTATGGGAAAATAGAAAAGCAGCATATATAATCTTGTATACGCAAAACAGGTCTTTGTAAACGGGTCGGCTATTTTAACCACTGTTATTCCGGGTTCCGAATCCTCATGGCTTGCATAAGGGCTATTGGTTATATAGATATTATCATATCCACTTTCCACTAATCCCTTAAGTGGCAAATATGTGGAAACTCTACCTTTCCCTTTCCCCATATTCTGAATGGGAAACGGTGCAACATGTATGATGGTCTTTTTCATCGTGAGGCTCTCCTTAAAATATGAAAGATGACAATGATAGAGATGATATATTGTGCCGTAAGGGCGAGACTGTAAATGAGGATTGTGCCGTTGGCGGAGAAATTGTGGGTGTAGGCTACAAACAGGCTCAATACCACAATCGTGATACGCGACACCTCAAGCCGGAACACAAGTTTCTGCTGTTCGAACACATTGAATATGCCGTCGCTAATCGGGCTATAGACAAACCGGAATATAAGATACAGACATAGATAGCGGGCGAAAGTGCCGGATTGAGTCCATTCGGGGCCAAAGAAGGTCTGGAAAATCCAGGGACCGAAACATATTATGAGTGTAAAGGGGACAATGCTGACTGCAAGCAGTTTGATCATTATGCTTGCGGTGAGCGCTGATATACGTCTGCTGCATTCCCTCCCCATCGATGCGATTTCGCCGTAGAAAGCTCTTCCCACAGATGTGCATACAATAGCTACGGGAACCGACAACATAGTTATTGCCAGGCTTATCAGTCCGGTTGTACCGGTGCCGAAATGCCATGCAAAATAAAGAATGGGAATGCTGCCGGATGCATTCAGCAATAACTGAGAGGGGACCCTGTATAACGGGAAGTTGACGTATCGTTTAAGTACAAAATGGATTTTTTGGGGTGTCACGGTGCATGCACCGGTTTTCAGTTTTTGCCAATATGTGCGTATGTACAGTGTGAGGCCTCCGCTTTCAGCCACGATGTTCCCAATCAGGAGGCCGGTTACATTGCAACGGAGCAGTCCGAGCACAATCTTGGTCAATGCTCCGATAGCTTTCTGTATAACCGAAACTTTTGCAATGGTTGAAAAATCGCGGTATCGGGTGGCGTAATATGATAAAACCTCGGATGTGCCGTGAAAGAAAAATGCCAGAGGGATAAAATACCAGAAAGCATCTATGGCCTCCGAGGCAAAAAGCGAGAGGATAGGGGAATGGAAGAACCCTAAAGAAACGCCGATGATTATGGTATTGCCGGCAAGGATAAGCAGGCATGCCGCCAATGCGTTGATGCCGATTTTTTCATTGGAAGGCAATGGGATGGCAAGAGTGTAGCGGAGCGTGCAGAAGGGATAGAAGAGAGCGCATAATGATGCAAAAACTGCAAGGATTCCGAAATCGGATGTCGTGTACAGTCGGGTGATGAATGGTGCCGCCACAAATCCGATGGCTCTGCCGATACCCTCTCCTGATATGAGTTTGAGGATATTCTTAAAAAGAGTATTTTCCGGATTGGATTTCATGGAAGCTTTGTCTGTTTTTCAACGGTTTGTGGGAGTGCAGTTTCGCTTAAGCCTGTCCTGATTCTCCTTGGTGCCCGTTTTCGCGTTGCAGGAAAGCCTTGATTGCATTGCATACATCTGTGATTTCCTCCAATGAAATGTAAGGATGTATCGGCAGGGATAGGACGGTGTTGCACAAGTTGTCGGCTACCGGACAACCTGATTCATGCTGCCCGAAGTTCCTGTAGGCCATCTGTCGATGCAACGGACACGGATAGTAGACCATCGACGGGATTCCTTGTCTTTTAAGGTATGCCTGCAACCCATTGCGTTCGGCGTTGCTGTTCAGCTTGATGGTGTATTGTGCCCAGCTCGACCGGAATCCGGCAGGAACAGCAGGTGTTTCTACGATGTTGGCCAGACGGCCCGTATATTCTGCGGCGGCTTTGTTGATGGCGGCGAGTTCGTTGTCGAAGACTTTCAGTTTGACTTGCAGGATGGCAGCCTGAATGGTGTCAAGCCGCGAGTTCATCCCTATGCGTACATTCTCGTATTTTGACGCACCTTTTCCGTGCATACGGAATGAGCCTATCAGTGCTGCCCATTTATCATTGTCGGTGAAACAGGCGCCGCCGTCGCCGTAACATCCGAGCGGTTTGGCCGGAAAAAACGAAGTGGTTGAAATGTCGCCGAACGAACAGCATCTTTTGCCGTCGACCGCACCACCGAATCCCTGGGCACCGTCTTCAAGTATGAGCAGATGGTGATTGTCGGCTATAGTGCGGATAGCAGGATAATTTGCGGGCAGCCCGAACAAGTCAACCGCCATTATGACTTTCGGCAGCAGTTCTCCTTTCCGAATCGTCGCTTGAATCCTGTTTTCAAGATCGGCAGGATTGATATTGAAGGTTTTGTGGTCAACGTCAACAAAAACCGGGGTGGCACCCACGGATGAGACGGCTTCTGCCGAGGCAAAGAATGTGAAATCCGGCACAAACACGGCATCGCCATGTCCGATGCCCCATGCTTTCAGGGCAAGCATCAATGCATCGGTGCCGCTGGCGCATGATACGCAATGACGTGTCCCCACATAATCGGCCAGCATCCTTTCAAGTTCCACCACGGCAGGCCCCATTACATAAACTCCCGAAGCCGCCACATCAAGGATTGCCCTGTCTATGTCGGCTTTCAGAGTGTGGTATTGCTGCTTTAAATCCTTGAATTGCATAATCAATGCAGTTTCTTCAGACGTTCTCCGTCATACATATAAGCGTGTCCGCAAGGGCACTGGAGTGTTTTGCCGAGCGGTCGGCCGCATTCGCATACCCATCCTGCTTGCCGGGCCGGCACACCCGCCATGAGCGCATAGTCGCTGACATCATTAGTCACCACAGCACCGGCAGCAATCAATGCGCTGCGGCCAATGGTGTGTCCGCAAATGATAGTGCAGTTTGCACCAAGCGACGCACCCTCTCTGATGAGCGTCTTGACATATGCACAGTGTGCAGGAAAATGCGCACGGGGAGTTGTGACGTTGGTAAACACGCATGACGGACCACAAAACACGTTGTCTTCAATTTCAACGCCCTCATATACGGATACATTGTTCTGAATACGCACTCCATTGCCAATTCTGACATTGTTGCCGACATAAACGTTCTGCCCCAAAGTGCAGTTACGACCTATCGAGGCTCCTGTCTGAACATGGCAGAAATGCCATATTTTCGTGCCGTCGCCTACGCTGACATTGTCATCTATGTAGCTTGACGGATGTACAAAATAGTTCGTGTCGTCCATGTCGGATAGTTAAAGCAGTTCAATATTGCTCCTGTCGGGAATGTCGCGCGTGGCGTTGCGTGTGTCGAAAATGACTTTCGCGTGGCGTTGGACAAATCTGTAGTCAACGTTGGTGTGCGGTGTCGTTATGACCACAATGTCAACATCCCTGATTAGTTCTGCCGTAAGTTCATCCTCTCCTTCATACACCTTGCCTTCGAGTTGGAATGAGGTGATGCATGGGTCGAAGAACAATGTGTGGGCGCCTCTCGTCTGCAAACTGTTGATTAGGCGGATTGCAGGGGATTCACGATAATCGTCAATATCCTGTTTGTATGCAATGCCGAGTATGAGAATCCTTGAACCGTTGAGTGGCTGGTGGAATCGGCGTTCAAGAATATGTCCTATTCGATTCACACAATATTCGGGCATTCTGTCGTTGATTTCTGTGGACGCCTCTATCATTGAGAACCGGAAGCCGTATGCCCCAGCTTTATAATTCAGGAAGCAGGGGTCGACCGGGATGCAGTGGCCGCCTATTCCGGGGCCGGGATAAAACGGGGCATAACCGAAAGGCTTGGTTTTTGATGCCTCGATTACCTCCCATATGTCAATGCCCATCTCATTGCAAAAGATGGCAAACTCGTTGATTAGTCCGATATTTACGTTGCGGTAAGCATTCTCCAGCATTTTGGCCATTTCAGCCACGGCGGGCGTAGAGGCACGGAACACTTTATGTTCCAGCACAGCTTCATACATGGCGGAAATAAGGTCGCCGGCATCAGTTCCCAGGCCACCCACTACTTTTGGTATATTTTTGGTGTTGTAAGTTGAATTGCCGGGGTCGATACGTTCCGGGGAGAATCCGAGATAGAAATCCTGACCGCATTTAAGGCCTGATGATTCGAGGATGGGTTTCACGAGCTCCTCGGTAGTGCCGGGATAAGAGGTTGATTCGAGAGTCACCATCATCCCCTTGTGGAGATGTTTTGAAATTGATTTCGCGGCAGCTTTAACATAACTCATGTCGGGATGTCGATCCGCATCCAGCGGTGTCTGAACGCAAATAGCCACTAAATCAACATTTTCAATATTACTGAAATCGGTTGTGGCGACAAGCATGCCTTGTTCGACGAGCTTTTTCAGGTCGGCGTCCGCTACATCCCCGATATAGTTGAGCCCCTTATTAACCGAATCAACTTTCTCTTTCTTAACGTCAAAGCCTATGGTCTTGAATCCTGCTTTTGCGGTCTCAACTGCCAATGGCAATCCTACATAGCCGAGACCTACCACTCCAGCCACGATGTCACGATTGGCAATTTTCTTCGATATCGTTTCTTTAAAATTATCGTCAGGGTGAGTATGATTCATTCCACTTTAAAGATTTCCGAAGGTCAGGCTTGATGACGGAATCTCATAGACTGCCAAGTTCAACTTAATTTGCTTTACAAAATTAATTGTTTTATTTTAAACTATCACAAATATTTCAGATTTTTTAAATGTGGGGGGGGGTAATATATTGATATACAAGTATATACATAGTGTGCTTTCAAGCGCTCTCTTGTTCCGGGCTGCTACGTGCTCTATAATTAAAGGCTGTGCCATAAAAAAATACGGCACAGCCTTCATGGTTGTAAGTTTTGGCGTTAGTCTGAGCTTATTTTCCGAGGAGATTGTTTACTTTGTCCTTGGCGTTGTTCACTACATCGTTGGCGGCAGCTGAGGCTTTGTCGGCAGCATCGGATGCCTTGTCCTTGGCGTTTTCCACAGCTTCGTTGGTTTTCAGGGCCGCTGCATTCTTGACTGAGTCAACAGCATTGGCGGCGGCTTCCTTTGCTGACTCAACCGATGCGTTGGCTACTGAGTCGGCCTTTGCCGGAATTTTGTCGACAGCGGTTCTCACTGTCTCGAACACGCCGGCAAGCGCAGGCGCTTTTTTCTCTACGATGGGCTGTATGTCGGCCAGATATTTTTTTGCTTCCTCCACCTTGCCTTCGTCAACCAGTTTGCGGGCATAGGCTTCGGCCTGCTGGACGTAGGTGGCTATTGAATCGGGGTTGGTGCAGTTCTCGATTTTAGTCTTGAAATCGTTTGATTCGGCTTTGGCTTCTTTGTCGGCTTTTGAGCAAGAACCGAATGCGAGCGCTGCAACGGCAGCTGCTGCAAGTAAAATAGCTTTCATTTTAGTTGTTGTTAAATGTGTTGTAAGATTTCAGTCGGTTTCTTATAGCGCGCACCGCAGTGCGTCTTATGCAAGAACAACCGGTGTGGACATTTTGTTTGCAAAAGACGCCGGAGGGTTGTGCGCCGGAGTGACTGAAACCAACCTACGAGCCTTCGGTAGCGTCAGGAAAAGTCGAAATCATCGCAGTCCGAAAGGGATATCCCTGCTCCGCGATAAGTGTCCCACGTGTGTTTGGTGTCGGTTATATCCTCGAACGTGTAGAGTGTTGTGGGGAGATTGTTGAGGAAGTAGAGATGCGTCATGTCAAGCTCGCGGGTGTAGCGGTCCTCTGCCACCTGGGTGGCGCGATGGTTGCGGTAGATCACAAGGCGGTCCTTGGCTCGCGTAAGAGCCACATAGAGGCACCTTCGGTCCTCTTCGATGGCGTTCTCTCCGTTGGCCACGGCTTTGGGCGACGGATACTGGTTGTAGTTCACATTCACGAGGTAGCAGTTCTTCGCTTCCAGCCCCTTGGCTGAGTGGATGGTGGTGAGCACAACGCAGTTTGTGGCATCTGATTCGTTCTTGACCGCAGTAGACAGCGACGGGTCGAGGATGTAGTCGGCAATGAATGCTGTCAGGCTTTCGGATGCTTCGCCTATTTTTTCGAGCAGAACCACATCGGGGCGGCGGCGTTCCCAGTCGTCGCGGTATTTTTGCCGGAGAATGGCCGTAAGACCTTTCAACGCTTCTGCAACAGCAAGATTCACCTCTACTTCAACTTTTTTGATGGCTGCGAGAGTGATGGCTGCCGACGGGTCGAGGACCGCGTTGCTGGTGAGCTCTTCAAGGCATTCGCCGAGGGTGTCTTTTTCGAGCACGCGGTCAATGATTTTGGCGGCTGTTATCTCGCCGATACGAGGGAAAAGGCACAGATACCGTTGCCATGCAAGCTCGTCGCGCGGATTGGCAACGATGCGTAGTGCTGCTACTATGTCGCGGATGTGTGCCGAAGCCATAAGGCTTGTGCCACCGTAGATTACATATGGAATCTGTGCTTCCACCAGACACGCCTCCACCGAGCGCAGCCCCCAGTTGGAGCGCGATAGAACCATATTGTCGGCATAGCTTGCCCCTTCTTCGCCCTGACTGTTCTTTATGCGCATCACAATGTCGCGGGCCTGGTCCCATTCTTCGTGGAAATGAGCCAGCACCGGCTTGATGCCGGCACCGCGTGAGGCCACAAGGTGCTTGTCGTAAACCAATGGCGAACGGTCGAGCAGCCAGTTCGACAGATCGAGAATCTCCCGGGTGGAGCGGTAGTTGGTGGTGAGCTTGAGCACTTTGGCATCCGGAACCACTTCGGTGAAGTGATGGATGGACTGGAAGTCGGCGCCTCGGAATCCGTAGATAGATTGTGCATCATCGCCCACGCAGAACAGGTTACACTGATTCCAGAACGATTCAAGAAGCAGGTACTGCAACGGGTTGGTGTCCTGCATCTCGTCGATGAGGATATGGTCGTACGCGCCGGCGATGAAGGCGGCTGCCGCCGGATTCTTTTTCAGCCCCACAGCCACTTTGTGGAGAATATCGTCGTAGTCAAGGTAATGGCGCTCGCTCTTGAAGGCGATATATTTTTTGATTACATCCTGAAATACGGGAAGACGCGTCAGAATCTTTTTTCGGGTGTCTTCATCCATCTGTCCGTTGAACAGCCGGCGCCCGAGGGCGGTGGACAGATTGCAGCGTGCATTGACCGCGTAGGAATAGACTTCGGCCAGCTGCTTGGCCTCGATGAAGTTAGATTTCTTGAAATGGCGTCCGCAAACCAGCCGGAACGCGCTTTCGCGGTCCTCCTCATCGATGACCGAGAATTTGCCGAAATTGAACACCGCCGGATTGCGCTCTATCATTTCCATGCACCATGAATGGAACGTCTGTCCGTGCAGCTGGCGCGCGTCCTGTGAGATGGACGACTGCAGGCGGTTGACAATCTCTTTTGCCGATTTGCGCGTGAACGACAGTATGAGCAGACGCGACGGCTGAACACCGGATTCGAGCAGGTGCCGGGCACGGGCTATTATGGTGCGGGTCTTTCCGGTACCGGCACCGGCCAGTACCAGCAGATTGCGGCCGCTGTAGGTGGCCGCGGCGCGCTGTTCGTCATTGAGAAAGGAATCGGAGTTATGGTCGGTTGCTTGCTTCATTATGGTCAGACGCTTGGTTGCATGAAAACTTCTATCTACAAATTTACGATTTTTACGCATATGAAGCTGTTAAAAATATGGATGCATTGTAGGCCGCACCTCAAATATTTTTCCGTATATTTGCCTTTGAATAGCACACATGTTAGGGCCTGCCAGTCGGCCTTGTTTTAAACCTGATTTTCAGAATTGACATAAATTGTTGATATGACGGAACATATTCACTATACCACAGTAGATTTGAAAAGCGATCTGCGTTATCTCACTCTGTTGTCGCGTTCGTTCCCTACCATAGCGGCCGCGAGCACCGAGGTGATCAATCTGGAGGCTATTCTTGACCTTCCGAAAGGTACCGAGCATTTTCTGACCGATATCCACGGTGAAAGTGAGGCGTTTCAGCATGTGCTTAAAAATGCCTCCGGAACGGTGAAGCGCAAGGTGACCGAAATTTTCGGAAACACACTGCGCGACCGCGACCTCAAGGAACTGTGCACCCTCATATATTATCCTCAGGAGAAGCTGCGCCTTGTAAAGCAGCAGGAACCGCAGATGACCGAATGGTATGAGATAATTCTCAACCGTCTGGTGAAAGTGGCACAGAACGTGTCGTCGAAATACACACGTTCAAAGGTGAACAAGGCGCTTCCGCCTGATTTCAGTTATATCATTCAGGAACTCCTGCATGAGACTGTGGCCGACGCCAACAAGCATGCGTATTTCAACCAGATCATATCCACCATCATCGCCACACGCCGTGCCGACGATTTCATTGTGGCCATGTGCGAGCTGATTCAGCGGCTTGCCATCGACAGCCTGCACATTGTGGGCGACATCTACGACCGCGGCCCCGGTGCGCACATCATAATGGATACCATCTGTAATTATCATAACGTCGACATCCAGTGGGGCAACCACGACATACTCTGGATGGGAGCCTTTGCCGGCAACGACGCCTGCATTGCCAATGTGCTGAGGGTATCGCTTCGTTATGGCAACCTGGAGACACTTGAGGAAGGATATGGCATAAACATGCTTCCCCTTGCCACGTTTGCCATGGACACATACGGCTCGGCTGACGTCGGTCTTTATATGCCACGCCTGAAGTTCGCCAACAAGGCATACACAGACAAGGAGATTCAGGTGATGGCGCAGATGCACAAAGTGGTGAGTGTGATTCAATGGAAGCTCGAGGGGCAGATTGCAGAGCGGCGCCCTGAGTTCGGCATGACCGACCGCCGGCTGCTTCACAATATCGATTACGCTGAAGGCACCATCGAACTTGAAGGGAAAACATATCCGTTGCGCGACAATTATTTCCCCACTATCGACCCGTCAGATCCCTACAAGCTCACCGAAGCCGAGCAGACGCTGGTCGATGGTCTGCGCAATTCATTCGTAAACAGCGAGAAACTGCGCAAGCATATCAATTGTCTGCTGCACCACGGATCAATGTATCTCGCCCGCAACAACAATCTGATGTTTCATGCCTCTATGCCGCTGAACGCCGACGGTTCGTTCCGCAAGGTAGACATCGGTGGAGAGCAGCTGAGCGGTAAGGCTCTGTTCGACCGCCTTGACCAGCTTGTGCAAACGGCCTGCAGCCCTGAGGAGGGGCAGGACGCCGCGTGGGAGGTGGATTATATGTGGTATCTGTGGTGCGGTCCGGATTCGCCATTCTTCGACAAGTCGAAAATGGCCACTTTCGAGCGTTATCTCATTGAGGACAAAGCCACCCATGAAGAGGTGAAAGGACATTATTATACGCTCCGTGACAATCCGGATGTGTGCGACGCCATTCTGGCGGAATTCGGATTGCCGGCAGAAGGCTCTCACATAATCAACGGTCATGTCCCCGTAAAAATCAGGAAAGGGGAGAACCCGGTGAAAGCCGGAGGCAAACTTCTGGTGATTGACGGGGGCTTCTCAAAGGCCTATCAGCCGGAAACCGGCATCGCCGGGTACACGCTTGTGTTTCACTCGAGAGGATTCCAGCTTGTGCAGCATGAGCCGTTTGAGTCAAGACAGAAAGCCATCGAGGAGGGACAGGACATCATTTCCAACACGGTCCTTAGCCAGTTCAAGGCACGGCGTCTCAAAGTCCGCGACACCGACAAGGGGCGGGAGCTTGCACAGCAGGTAACAGATCTTATGCGCCTGCTTGCGGCGTATCGTCGGGGGCTGATTAAAGAAAAATCCTGATACGCCCATTCTTCATGGCGTGTGAAGTGCCTGCTGCATAGTCCGATACGGTCGGGGAGCTGATTGTGTGAAAAAAAGTTTTAAAGAAGTACGGCTCTAAAATTTGGAAAATTCATAATATCTTCCTACCTTTGTATCCGCAAAACCGATGGTACCATGGCCGAGTGGTTAGGTAACGGTCTGCAAAACCGTCTACAGCGGTTCGATTCCGCTTGGTACCTCAGAACATGAAGCCCAGCCTGAAAAGGCTGGGCTTTTGTGTGTCTTGATGGAAGGCGTTGAGGGTTGATTAATTCCTATAATTCTTATAATTCCTATAATTCCGGGTCAAGCCGAAAACCCGGTGCATTTGCTCGGCATAAGTATAGATGTAATCCTTTAAGTTGTAGGGACATGCCTTTGGCATGTGAATCAGGCGTGTGCTAATATCCAGGGAATCAAAGCTATTTCACATGCCAAAGGCATGTCCCTACAAGTTGTTGAAAGCATTGTCATATTGAGCTGTTAAATTTCTTGCACCGAAAATTCGTCTTGACCCATTAATTCCTATAATTCCTATAATTTCTATAATTCCTATAATTCTTATACGGGATGGTATGGGGGATAGAAAAAACAGCGATGTGCCTGAAGGCGCATCGCTGTTTTTGTGTGGGTTAGTATGAATATCGGAGGGATTATTCGAACTCGATGAGGGGGGCGTCAGTGCCCACTACTTCGTCGACTTTCACGAATACACGTTTAACCGTGAGGTCTTTGTCAGCTTCGAGGTCGTTCTCCATCTTCATGGCCTCGTAAACCATCATGCGCTGACCTTTCTTCACTTTGTCGCCGGCTTTTACATCGATTTCGATGATTCGGCCGCCCATCGGTGCGCGGAACACACTGCCTGTGATAGGCTCCTCTGCTGCTTCTTCCTGAGCGGGGGCAGTTTCGGCGGCTTTGGGTTGTTCCTTGGGTTGCTTTGCAGCATACTCCTCGGCGCGACGGTTGCGCAGGAACTTGTTGGCAACGTTGGGGAGAAGTTCGAGCAGGAGGTATTCCTCATCGTTCGATGCGAGCTTCACGCCTCCGAGGTCTTCGACAACGGGATTCTCAGGTTTGCGGTATTTGCTTACGTCGTAGGGGCGCTCCTGAGCGTCGCCGGTGATCTGCTGGCGGAATGCCGGATCGATGGGTGCGGGTGTGTGGCCATATTCACCTTTGACAAGCGAGATGAACTGGTTCGAGGTGTTGGTATAGTCGGGATTGCCTTTCTTGCGGTCGATGGCGAGGTTTACGGCCTGTGCGCCAACAATCTGAGAAGTAGGGGTTACCAGAGGCACCAGACCTGCGTCGCGGCGCACCTTGGGGATGAGTTTCATTGCATCCTCCAGAAGGTCGGACGAGTTGAGAGCCTTGAGCTGGGCAACCATGTTCGAGTACATACCGCCCGGCACCTCGGCTTCCTTGACAAGGAGGTTGGGTTTGGGGAATTCGAAGTATGCCTCGATTGCGTGACAGTTTTCCAGAAGAGTTTCCTCATCGCCGGCTTTGGCTGCTGCGATGGCCTTGTCGAACAGAGCGTCCACTTCTGCGGGAAGTTTGTCGGTTAGCGGGTTGAAGTGTTTGGGGAAGTGGTCCTTGTGCAGGTCTACATCGGCCAGATTACGACGGATCTGCTCGAGACGGTCGCGGATTTCGCCGACTTTCTCCATATTGGCCTCAACTTCGATGCCGAGTTTCTGGCAGAACACATAAACAAGCTCGATGGCAGGTGCTGCAGAACCTTCGCCGAAGAACCAGATGTTGGTGTCGAGGATGTCAACGCCGTTCAGGATGGCCATAAGCGAGGATGCGAGTCCGTAGCCGGGTGTGCAGTGAGTGTGGAAGTCAACAGGAACTTTCACTGCCTGTTTCAGTTTGCCTATGATGGATGCTGCGCGCAGCGGGCTTACCAGGCCCGCCATATCTTTGAGCGTGATAATCTTGGCTCCAAGGCGTTCCATCTCTTTCGCTTTCTCAACGAAGTATTCGTCGGTGAAAATCTTTTCAGGGGCCGCAACTTCTTCTTTCTTGCCGAAAAGTGAAGCGAAGAAGCCTTTTTTCTGTGGAGCGGCAGGAGCTTCGTCCTTGGGATCTACGGTGTAGCATACGGCTGCGTCGGCGATTCCGCCAAGCTCGTTGATCATGCGGATGGATTCCTTTACATTGTCGATGTCGTTGAGAGCGTCGAAGATACGCATCACGTTCAGGCCGTTTTTGATGGCCTCTTTATAGAATCCCTCAAGCACAGAATCGGGATAGGGCACATAACCGAACAGGTTGCGGCCACGCGAAAGTGCCGACAGAAGAGATTTTCCTCCGATGGCTTCGCTTATGGTGCGGAGGCGTACCCAGGGCGATTCGTCAAGATAGCGCATCACGGAGTCGGGCACTGCGCCGCCCCAGACTTCCATGATGTAGAAGCCTGCATCTTTGTAGAAGGGGAGGAGCGAGTCGATGTCCTCCTGTTTCAAACGGGTTGCAAACAGACTCTGTTGACCGTCGCGCAGGGTGAGGTCTCTGATTTTAAGTTTTTTAGTTTCCATAAACTGAAAATAGTTGAATGGGTTCGGTTGGGAATGGTTAAAACCGGCATACTGAGATTGTCCGTTCCATACATTCCTTAATTCAATGCAAAATTAGTGATTTTTTTGAATTATCCTAAATTTGTGAAAGTTTTTTATTCCAGAACGCTGATTATGACCTCAAAACAGCTCCAGGATGTGTTTGCGCGTTATGTTGATTACAGATTGTCATCACGTTCATATATGCCGCAAGGCGGTGTGCGTTTGTGCGCACATCGCCTTGCCTGTGGTTATGGGTTGCCTGACGTCTGATTGACTGTCAGATTACATATGGTTTATTCAGTTGCCCGGCACGAAAATCACGATTCGATTCCAGTTATTAACATTGTAGGGCTGTACGGCAGAACCTTCAGCTTCGATGGACAGACGGCTGGCATCAATGCCATAAGTCTTTGTCAGCGTATCGTAAACGGCCTGGGCACGTTTCTGCGAGAGAGCTTTGTTGTATTCCGATGTACCGGTGTCCTTATCGGCGTAGCCCTGGATGAGCACGTTTACATCAGGATTGTCCTTGAGATACTGTGCTGTGTTGTAGACGTTGACCATCTCTTCATCGGAAATCGTTGCGGAATTGATTTTGAACCGTACGGTCGACATCATCGGGGCTGCATTTGATTCCGGACATTCGGCAACAACTACTTCGGGGCAGGGGAGCTGAGCCTGTGCGGCAGCCAATGCGGCTGCAGTTGTGGCAAGCTCTCCACGCAGGGCATTCACCTGACCGTTGAGCGATTCGATGTAAGCGCGGTCTCTGCAGGGGTTGTAGGCCTGATATTTCACGCCTCCGAAGTTGATGCTGAAACCGCCGGTGGCAGTGATGTGAACGTCCACAGGTTCGTCATAGGCGGCGCCGTTGAAGTTATCGCCATAGAATGCCGCGCGGCCTTCGAGGAAGAAGTCAACGTAACGGCATAGACGGAAGCGCAACTGGATACCTGCCGATACGGGGAGGGTCCATTGGCGGGTTTTCAACGCACCGCGACGGTGGTAGATATTGGTACCTTCCGATTCGATGTCCCATACATATGTACCTCCCAGACCGACAAACGGGATGACGCTCACAGGACGGTCAGCGTCCACGCCGCCCAGCGAGTTGCACATGTCCCACATGAAATCGAAGTTGAGGTTGGCCATCTTGGCTTTGCTGTAGGATACGTTGTCCCAGTGCATGGCGCCATAATATCCGCTGAAGCGGAAGCCGATGTAGGGTGAGAACCATTTACCGACGCCCAGATTGTAGGTTGCCGTGATGTGGCGTTTTGCATCGCCATTCTCCAGAGAGTTCTCTACGAGGGGAACCCCGATTCCGGCGCCTAACTGCAGGAACCAGTTGTCATGTTTGCCCACTGAATACTGGGTCTTGCAATTGTACGCGTCGTCAACGGTGAAGGTCTCTTCCTCTACGACGATTGTTTCCTGTGCATTGGCGGTGTTCGCAAACGTGAATGACATGCAACACAGTGCCAGTACGGATGCTAATTCGTGTCTCATTTCTTTTGGATTTAGTTGCAAAATAAATAACTTCATTCTCTCATAAAAGCGTTGACAGGTGAAGGCCTGATTATCCCCGTTTGAAGTGAATCTATCATAAGTGCGTGTCATTAGTTGTCAAGTTGGGTGAATGGCTCTCATTCTGTGTGTTCACTTTTTGAAATCATAACATTCGCGGGGAGGGGTTGGTTCATTGCCAAAATATTGCCGAGCGACCGTTTGGAGCACCGGTGGGAGCATCGCGGTGAATGGTATGACGGATAATGAAAGAGATGCATCATAAAATCAAACGGCCGCTTCGTCGCGAAGTGGCCGTTTGATTTTACCTTAAATTTTTATAATACCTATTAACCTAACAAAAAACACGATTATTATCTAAAGTTCGGTCATGCAATTTTTAGAATTGATGCTGATGAAATAAAGTAAAATATAATCCTAACTCAATGCGATTTTACGTTAGAAGTGCGTACACTTGATATTTTCCAATTTTAAAATCAACTAAATCCTTTTGTCTCAAATCCGGGAACGCAGTGATGAAATCACCAGAAATTCCGTTCTTGATTCGATGCAAAATTACTGCTGAAATTCACGTTTGTCAAGCACCCGGAAGCCCAATATTAAGCATATATAGATTTATATAGATAAATATAAATCATAAGACCCTGACTTGTAGGGTGAATATTGTTTGGTTTCGGCATGGTGATATAGATGCATATATGGCTATATTTTGCCATAAAATAGCTGGTTTTAGCCTTACGGAATTCAAATCCCGGTGAGTATCTCAACCAGGCGCCGACGGTCTGCAACTTGTATCTCCTGATTGGTGTAGTCTATGATTCCGTCAGCCTTCATGGCATCGAGGGCGCTTATGAGCGACTGACGTTGCACTCCGAACACGGCATACATGTCGCGCTGGCGGCACTGCAGCACAATGTCTGTCCCATTGTTTTGTGTGAGGGCCACAATCCAATAGGCGATGCGCTTCTCAAGTGAACCCGATGCAAGCGCCATCACGCCGTCAACATTTAGCTGGGCGTTCATAGAAAGGATGTTCAGATAGTTGAACAGGAAAATAGAGTCGGAGTTGATTATGTTCAGGAAATCCGGCTTGTTGATCTGCAATATCCCGACATTGTCAATGGCCGTAACCGAGCCGGGGTAGCGGGTGGTGCGTCCGAAAAAAAAGTCCGGGGCAATAAGGTCGGGCGCATTAAGTGTCTGTGATGCCTTGAATTTGTTGTCATGGCTTTCAATCGACATCCGGACACTGCCGGCAATTACCGAACGTATGTGTGTGCATTCGGCACCTTGCTCCACAATCATATCGCCGGGGGCATATTTGAGGAAGTGGAATTTGTTGTGTCCCACTATCTCCGATAATTTCTGTTGTGATACGCCGGCAAACAGCGGCAGCTGGCGCAAGGTTTCGTACATGCTTCCCATGATATGGCTATGTTTCGTTGTTGTTCTTTATTTATAACGCCTGTGTTTAGTGAAAGTTAACAATGAGGTGTTAAATCTTTCTATGTACGCTTGGCATTGTCGGGCCGATTGCCCAGGGCAAGCTTGCTCCGTTCATGCAGGTAAATCTGAATGGAGTTGATGGTGTTGTGCCATGCTACATAGGCTGCAGGCGCCACTGAGATCAGGGGATTCATATAGGTCAGCGCAAGCCATATGGCAAGTACGGTGTTCTTCTGACCCAGACTTTGCGCACCTGAAATGGCATCGCCGTGCCGTTTCCCTATGATTCGCCCTATGCCGAACTGCAAAGCGCATACGATCAGCGACACGGCGCACAGGATAAGTATCTCAGGGACGCACGATGCCGGTTCTTTCAAAATGAAACTTACCGAGTTACCTACCACAATTATGAGAGAGAATGCCCATATGTAGAATGAAAGCCCCTGATGCTGGGCTATGGCGCGGTGGGTGGAGGGCGTAAAGCGTTCAAGCAGGAGCGCAACGGCAAGCGGCCCGAGAATCAGTGGAAGCACTGTGTAGCTTATGGTCCACATTGAGGTGAGGAACGAGTGTTCGGTGCCGGAGGCAGGGGCGTCCGTTGCAATCCATGTAAGGAGTGCAGGCGCCAGGAATGCCACGAATACATTGCTGAACAGCGAGTAAGTGGCCACACGTGAAACTTTTCCGCCGAGCATCCCTGTGATGACCGGTGCGGCGGTGGCCGTGGGGCAGAAGATGCATATGAATGCCCCCTGAGCTGCAATTGGATTGACGGGCAGCAACAGCAACCACGCTGCTAATGCTCCGGGAATCTGTACGGCGAGAAGCCACCAGATGTAACTGCCCACCTTGAATTCGCGTATGTTAAGGCGGCAATAGGTAATCAGGAGCATTATAAATATAAGATACTTCGACAGGAATGCCACCATCCCTATGTAGTTGTGGAGCAAGGCGCCGAGCAGCATGGCTATAGGAAGCATCCAGGGCTTCAGCTTCTGCCTTATGGCGTTCATACGGGTGTTCATCTTAGTTGTTGAAACGGTTACTTAGAGGGATACACAAACGGCGATGTGTCCGGTTGACAGACACATCGCCATGTATACGATTAGGGATTTATGTTCAAGCGAATTTGGAGAAGTCGGTGTTGCGCATGTCGCCGGAAGCGGCAAATTCGGTGTGGAATGCCATGGCGGCGTTGAGCGTAGCAGGCGTCTGTCCGCCCTTGCTGAGTTTGAGATACTCGCGCAGCAGTGGGCGGAAGTCGGGGTGCGCGCAATTGTTGATGATTTCGTTGGCCCGCTGTTCCGGATCCTTGGCACGCAGGTCGGCGATACCCTGGTCGGTGATGATTACATCCACTGAGTGCTCGCTGTGGTCGCAGTGCGATACCATCGGGACGATGTTGCTGATCATGCCGCCTTTGGTGACCGACGGGCACGAGAAGATGGAGATGTAGGCGTTGCGGCAGAAGTCGCCGGAGCCACCGATGCCGTTCATCATTCGTGTGCCGAGCACGTGTGTGGAGTTGACACAGCCGAAAATATCAGCCTCAAGTGCTGTGTTCATGGCAATTACGCCGAGACGACGGATGACTTCCGGGTTGTTTGAGATTTCGGCCGGACGCATCATTATTTTGTCGTGGAAGAAATCGAGGTCGGCAAACAGCTGGGCTTCAACTTCATCTGAGAATGTCATGGAGCATGTGCTTGCGAATGTGCATTTGCCGGCACGCAGGAGCTCAAGCACGGAGTCCTGCACAACCTCGGTGTACATCATGAAGTTTGGCAGCTCCTTGTCAAGACACAGGTAGTGGAGAACGGCATTCGCCACATTGCCCACGCCGCTCTGGAGCGGGAGGAATTCTTTGGGTATGCGTCCTTTGCGGTATTCGTTGATAAGGAAGTTCACCACGTTCGAGCCGATACGTTCCGACACTTCATCCGGTTTGGTGAACGCTTTCACGCCGTCGAGCGAGTTTGTGCGGATTATGCCGCGCACTTTGGAGGGGTCAATCTGGAGCGTGGGGCGGCCGATGCGGTCGTTTGGAGCATAGATGGGGATTTCGCGGCGGTAAGGGGGATCCTGCGGGAGATATATGTCGTGCATTCCCAGAAGCGATTTGGGAAGTGCTTCGTTCAGTTCGATGAAGATGTGTTTTGCGCGCGGAGCATAGGTGGGTATGTTGCCGAGTCCGCATCCCAGCAGCACTTCTCCGCTGTCGGTTATATCGGCTGCCTCGATTATGGCCACATCGGTGGGCCCATAAAAACCGTAGCGCGTTTCCTGGGCCATTTCCGAAAGATGGCGGTCAAAATAATGGGCGTCGTGGGCGTTGATGCGTTTGCGTAAGTCAGGTGTATTCTGATAGGGTGCACGCATGTTGATGGCATTGTTGCGTGCCAGGATGCCGTCAACGTGGTCGTTTGTCGATGCACCGGTGAAGATGTTGACTTTGAATTCCCGGCCTGCCGCGTGCTCGCGTTCGGCCTTGTGGGCAACTGCTTCAGTTACCGCCTTGGGGTTGCCGGGAGCTGTAAAGCCCGATAATCCGAGCGTGTTGCCGTTCTCAATCATCTCAGCAGCTTCCTGAGCTGTGATAAAATTATACGCCATGCTTGTGGTAATTGATTTGGTTTGGTGTTTAAGGTGTGAATGGCCGGCCGTGCAAGGCATAAATATTGGAGTAGACGGGCATATTGCCCGAAAACTTGCCTGTGGCGGCTTGGTCATCCGCGCCTTTATTCGTATTTTTGCACAAAATTAGAGTTTTAGTGCACAAAGCCCAAATTTTCCAATCTGTTTTTTAGCACATATGTGGTCTGTAGGGCATGTGTACATTAATATTATGTTAAAGGATGGTGAGTAACAATGCCGATTCGAGCCAGATGGCCGACAAAAAACTATATATCGAGACATACGGATGCCAGATGAATGTGGCCGACAGTGAGGTGGTGGCATCTATAATGGAAACTGTGGGATATTCACAGACAGATGCTGTTGACAGCGCCGATGCCGTTCTGCTCAACACATGTTCCATCCGCGACAATGCGGAGCAGAAGATACATTCGCGTCTGCAGGCACTCAATGCTTTGCGGAGAGCAAAGAATCGCAAACCGCTTATTGTCGGGGTTATCGGCTGTATGGCCGAACGGGCCAAGGATGAGCTGATAAACCGTGACGGTGTGGATCTCGTGGCCGGTCCGGACGCCTATCTGGATTTGCCGAACCTGTTTGCATCGGTTGAGGCCGGTCATAAAGCTATCAACGTGGAACTCAGCACCACAGAAACCTATCGCGATGTAATCCCGGCACGCTCACTGGCAAACCGGGTGAGCGGCTTCGTGAGCATTATGCGCGGATGCAACAATTTCTGTTCCTACTGCATCGTGCCTTACACCCGCGGACGCGAGCGCAGCCGTGAACTGGCAAGCATTCTCAACGAAGTGGCCGATCTTGAACGGCATGGGTTCAAGGAGGTGACTTTGCTCGGTCAGAATGTGAACAGCTACCGCTATGTCACACCGGAGGGAGAAACCGTTGATTTCCCCGCTCTGCTTGAGCGTGTGGCATTGTGTGTGCCTTCCATGCGTGTGCGTTTCACCACATCCCATCCGAAGGACATGAGCGATGCCACCATAGATGTGATTGCACGTTATCCTAATATATGTAATCATATCCATCTCCCGGTTCAGTCCGGAAGCAATTCGGTGTTGAAAGCCATGAACCGCAAATACACGCGCGAGTGGTATCTTGACCGCATCAAAGCCATCCGCAGCCGTATTCCGGATTGCGGCATATCGTCCGACCTTTTCACAGGCTTCCACGGCGAGACGGAGGAGGATTTCAATCAGACGCTCGAACTTATGCGCGAGGCGGCATTCGATTCGTCGTTCATGTTCAAATATTCTGAGCGTCCCGGAACTCTCGCTTCGCGCACCATGCCCGACAATGTTCCGGAGGAGGTGAAAGTGGAACGTCTCAACCGTATGATTGCTTTACAGAACGAATTGTCGGCCGAGTCGAACCGGCGCGATATCGGGAAGGTGTTTGAAGTGTTGGTTGAAGGTTTCTCAAAACGCAGTCGCGAACATATGATGGGGCGAACTCAGCAGAACAAGGCCGTAGTGTTTCCGCGTGGCACTGTGAAAGTGGGCGACTTTGTTAAAGTGCGCGTCACGGATGCGTCGTCGGCCACTCTTATCTGCGAGTTGGTCTAACCGGTTTGCGCCGCTTGATAACCGTTGCTCTGGAAGCGCTTGTCTGCATTTTCGCGCCTATATGAGCAATTATTTGGTTAAATTAATGTTAAAAGTGTTGACATGGCCTCTATAAGGTTGTAATTTTGCAGCACTTTGGCTCAGAACGGGTCTCCCGGATGGTGGCTGTCAAACGGCCCCGCAAGGGTAAAAATGATTGTTTTTCTGCATGAATAAAATAAAACGTAGCCGCATAGCAGGTTGGGGCGATTATGTGACATCGACAATATCGGTGTCGCTCGTGCTGTTTATTCTTGGCCTGGTAGGCTTTGTGAACATTTCGTTTTCTGGTATAAATCGCCAGCTTAAGGAAAAAATGGGTTTCACCGTGGTGCTTGCCGACAGTGTGGCACCCGCAACGATAGATTCTCTGAAACTCGTATGCGACCACGCTCCATATGTTTCCTCCTACCGTTACCTGTCGGCCGAGGATGTGATGGCAGAAGAGACTTCGGGTGAGGGTGCCGACCTTGTGGAGCTGCTCGGTGTGAATCCGTATGCGGCGATGTTCGAAATCAAGGTGGACGCCGCATATGCCGATGTTGACAGTATAAGCAGCATTATGGCACAATGGCAGCAATTGACGTCGGTGGACGAGACCACCGCCAATACTGAAATGATTGCCAATATCAACCGGAATGCAGGCCTCATCAACACGATTCTCGCCATTATGGCTGCGGCGTTGCTGCTGATTTCGTTTGTGTTGATAAACAATACGGTACGCCTGACGGTTTATTCCCGTAGATTCCTGATCCATACAATGAAACTTGTGGGAGCAACCGGCGGATTCATCCGTCGGCCTTTCCTGATGGTGAATGCTGTGCAGGGTGTCATTGCCGGCGTGCTTGCATCCGGATTCCTTGCACTTTTTGTGGGTTGGACACGTTCGCTCGACATGGGGATAGAATCGCTTGTGACGTGGAATGTGGCTTTCTGCGAGTTCGGGCTGCTTGTGGTCCTTGGCGTGGCTATCTGTGTGTTGGCGGCCATCATGGCCACCAACCGGTACCTGCGCAAGAATTATGACGAGATGTTCGAATGACTCTCTGCCATTGCTGTTCAGTGACACTTCCTGGCCGCCCGCATGTTATGATGTATAATAAAATTGAAAACCGATATAATCCTATTTCCGATATGGCTTTGAAGCTTGAGAAAACAGACAGACATAATTCTGACGAAAAACTTGAGCGGGAATCCGCGAGTGAATTTCCTCTCGTAAAAAAGAATTTTATATTTATGGCGGTGTCCGGCGCCATGATAGTCCTTGGTTTTCTGCTGATGCTTGGCGGCGGTTCAACCACTGAATTCAATCCGGACATATTCAGTGCCCGGCGCATTGTCGTCGGCCCCACAATTGCCTTTCTAGGTTTCGTAGCGATGGCAATCTCAATTATAGTGCGCCCCGGCAAGCGCAAATAACCGTTGTTTAACCCGGATAGATTAAAAATAGATATGGATTGGATTGATGCGTTGATACTCGGCATAGTTCAGGGACTTGCAGAATATTTGCCTATAAGCTCAAGCGGACACCTTGAGATTTTCAACAGCCTGCTCGGATCGAATCTTTCTGGTGAGGATTCGCTTCAGTTCGATGTGGTGCTACATGTGGCAACGGTTCTGTCGACAATCGTGGTGTTGTGGAAAAAATTCGTGCCGCTGTGCACATCATTTTTCACCTTCAAACGCGACGCCAATACTACATATGTGTGGAAAATCCTGCTGTCGTGCATTCCTGTGGGAATCGTTGGCGTCTGTTTCAAGGATCAGGTGGAATCGTTCTTCGGCGTCAGTGCCGATGGCGGCAACAATCTGCTGCTGGTCGGCATCTGTCTGTGTGTTACGGCTGCGCTTCTTGCCTTCGCATACTTTTTCCGCACACGTACTTTCCTGCGCACAAATCGCACCGGCCGCGACATCACGTGGCTTGATGCGTTTGTCATCGGCATCGGTCAGGCCATCGCAGTGTTACCTGGCTTGAGCCGTTCCGGCACTACGATCGCCACCGGTATCATACTTGGCGACAAACGCGAGGAGGTGGCCCAGTTCTCATTCTTCATGGTTGTTGTCCCCATCCTCGGACAGGCGTTGCTTGATCTGGTCAAGATGTTTTCGGCATCGGGCGAGTCTGTCGACCAGTCGCCCGTCGGCGTTGTGCCTATGATTGTAGGTTTTCTGGCGGCGTTTATCGTTGGATGTCTTGCATGCAACTGGATGCTGAACCTTGTGAAGAAAGGCAAGCTCGTGTGGTTTTCGCTCTACTGCGTTGTGGTAGGTGTGATATGCATAATCTTCGCTTGATAAAAAACTCCGATATGACATTGCAACCGATTGAAGGCGAGATTTTCGCTGTTGACAAACCTCTCGGATGGTCTTCGTTCCATGTGGTCAAGAAGCTGCGTGGAGCGTTGCTGTCACGTTTGAGGTCAACCGGTGTGCGCAAACTTAAAGTGGGTCATGCCGGCACTCTCGATCCTTTGGCTACGGGTGTGATGATTGTGTGCACCGGCAAAGCTACCCGCAGGATCGACGAGCTGCAATCCGGTGTGAAGGAGTATGTGGCTACGGTGGCATTGGGTGCCACCACACCCTCGTTCGATCTTGAGACACCGGTTGATTCCACTTATCCTACTGCCCATATCACGCGTGAACTCGTTGAAGAGGTTCTCTCGCGATTCAAGGGGAGAATCGAGCAGGTACCCCCGTCCTATTCGGCATGCAAGGTTGACGGACACCGGGCTTACAAAATGGCGCGACGTGGTGAGGAAGTGGATCTGAAGCCTAAAATTCTTGTAATAGACGAGATGGAACTGCTTGAATTCAGCCCGGAGGAGATTGTCATAAGGGTTGTGTGCAGCAAAGGCACATATATCCGGGCATTGGCACGCGACATCGGTGCCGCCCTCAACAGCGGCGGCCATCTCCGCGCATTGCGGCGCACGCGTGTCGGCAGTGTCGACGTGGCTCACTGCAGCTCAGTGCGTGATGCTGTGGAGCGCATCCATTGTGCGGCCATGTCGGTGCCGCAGGAGGATGGGACCCGTGTTGACGTGGCGCCTGCAGCATTTGTGCCCGATTTCATGCAGAATGAAAAGGCCGACATAAAGGCTTACGCCGACCGATAGATATAGATTACTGTTTCAACATAAAAATAATATTCAACTGCTATAATGAAACTTTCCCAGTTCAAATTCAAATTGCCCGATAACCTGATTGCCCAGTATCCTTCGCCCAATCGCGATGACTGCAAGCTGATGGTTGTACACCGTAAGACCGGTGAGATTGAGCACCGTATTTTTAAGGATGTTATCAATTATTTCGGCGATGGCGACGTTATGGTGTTCAATGACACCAAAGTGTTCCCGGCCCGCCTGTTCGGCAATAAGGAGAAAACTGGCGCGCGCATCGAGGTGTTTTTGCTCAGAGAGCTTAATGCCGAACACAAGCTCTGGGATGTGCTTGTGGAACCTGCGCGCAAAATCCGCATAGGCAACAAACTCTATTTCGGCGACGACGAATCGATGGTGGCCGAGGTGATTGACAATACCACCTCGCGTGGCCGTACACTCCGTTTCCTATACGACGGCAGCCATGAGGAATTTAAGGCCAATCTGTTCAAACTTGGTTCAACCCCTCTGCCTGAATACATCAACCGCGAGCCCACCGAGGCGGATGCCGAAATGTATCAGACAATTTTTGCCAAGACAGAAGGCGCTGTCGTGGCGCCTTCGGCCGGTATCCACTTCAGCCGTGAGGTGATGAAACGTCTGGAGATCCGTGGTGTGGAGCAGGGCTTCCTCACTGTTCACAGCGGGCTGGGCGCTTTCCGCGAAATCGATGTGGAGGACCTTACCAAACACCGCATGGACTCGGAGGACATGAGCGTAGGGCAGGAGCTTGTCGATATGGTCAATAAAGCCAAGGATGACGGCAAACAGGTGTGCGCCGTTGGAACATCAACGCTGCGAGGCATCGCAAGTGCAGTGAGCATGGGCGGCCATATGAAGACCTACACCGGCTGGACCAACAAGTTCATCTTCCCTCCGTATGATTTCACCGTGGCCACGGCGCTAATAACTGGTTTCCATCTCCCGTATTCCACCATGCTCATGATGGTATGCGCTTTCGGTGGCTACCAGACCATAATGAAAGCCTATGAAGAGGCCATCAAAGAGGGTTATGGGTTCGGAGCATACGGCGATGCCATGCTTGTGATTGATTGATAACAAGGAAACTTACAGATCGGTTATGGTCGAGAATGAACGCGACACACGTGCGGCCCGGGTTATTGATGCCGGGCGCCGGATGCTGACCGCAGCGCGCACTGCGCCGAAAGGGAAAGGCGTGGACATAATAGAATGTTGCCTTCTTACCGGCGAGGATATAAAATTGCTGTCGGACGAGATGAAGCGGTTGTACGATGAAACCGGACGTCCCGTTTACCAGCGCGATGGTGAAAACATCCTGCAGGCAGATGCAGTGGTGGTGATTGCCACCCGTTCGATGCCGCTCGGACTTAACTGTGCCCATTGCGGTTTCCCGACTTGCGGGGAGAAGCCCAAAAACGTACCATGCGCGGTCAATAGTGTGGATGTGGGTATCGCCATCGGCTCGGCAGTAGCCACGGCAGCCGATTGCCGCGTTGACTGTCGTGTATGGTTTTCGGCCGGCATGGCTGCAGAGAGGATGAATCTCTTGCCCGGCTACAGCCAGTATTATTGCATACCTCTCAGCGCCACTTCCAAGAATCCGTTTTTCGACCGCAAGTAACGTCTGTTATATTATGAAAACTACAGCGGTGTGTCACCATGCGTGACACACCGCTGCTGTTGTTATGGGGTTCAATGGGTTAGCGGCCGGAATCGTCGACGAGCGATTTGATGCGGCGGTTCAGCAGGGTTTCGCCCAACAGGTCCTCGAGGGTGAGGTGCATGCGGTAGCGCCAGTAGTGGCGTGAGTGGGCCGGAACGTTTATCTGCTCCTCGCGCGGATCTGCGCGGCGGATTTTGCCGTCAATCGACAGCCAGTCCTGCAGCGGCAGGATGCAGAGCATGGCAGGGGAGTGCAGATTGCTGGCAACGATTTTCTCGCATATCCAGGGCTCGGCAAATGTGGGTGCGGCCCCGTGCTCGCCAAGCATATTGTTGAAGAAGCGCTGGGTCTTGTCGCGGTTCTCCTCCCACCATTGGCGTATGCCTCCCATATCGTGTGTGGAAGTGGTGCAGACTGTGAGATAGGGGTAATATGCCGGATTTCCGAATTCCTCGCGGGGATTCTTGGGCATGCGGGCAATGTCGAGCGTGAGGATTTCAAGCGCGTTCATCACAGCGGGCACGCAGTCCGGAATCATGCCGAGGTCCTCGGCACAGGTGAGCATGTCGGTGGCGTCGATTAATGGGGGAAGTTTCCACATGGCTTTGCCGTACCAGAAGTCATTGTGGCGGTGATAGAAGAAGTCGTTGTACAGGCGGTCGAATGTCCAGCGCTCGTAGTCGGTGAGGTAACGGTAAGTGTATGTGAACTGGGCGGAGATACGCGGATGGTATTTGCCTTTCTCATACGGATCCTCGATGAACAGCACCTGGTCAATGAGTCCGAGCAGGCCGTTGCAGATGCGGGTGTTCTTGTCGTTCTTTTCTTGTGTGCCGAAGTAATCCGCCACTTCGCGCTGAGTGGTGAATCCTGCTGCAAGTTTGTATCGGCCATAGCCCACATCCTTGAGGAAGCGGCCGCGTACCTCGTCGGTGTATTCACCGAAAAAGTCGTGCAGGAATTCCTCGCGTATGAACGGAGTGGTCTGCAGGTCGATATCGAGCCAGAAATCGTAGTTGTTGCGCAGTTCGTCGACGGAGAAGGGGAGTGCGGGATTGAACACACCCAGCAGTCCGTGCAGCTGTTTCATCGGAATCTGCCATATGCGGAAGAACCCGAGCACATGGTCAATGCGGTAAACGTCGAAATACTGGGCCATGTTGCGGAAACGGTTTTTCCACCACTGGAACTGGCCGTCGCGCCACATCTCTTCCCAGTTGTAGGTCGGTAAGCCCCAGTTCTGTCCGAGCACCGAGAAATCATCCGGCGGAGCACCGGCCTGACTGTCGAGGTTGAAAAGGCGGGGGAATGTCCATGCGTCCACACTGGTGCGCGAGATGCCGATGGGGATGTCGCCCTTGAGCGATACGCCGTGGGCATGTGCGTATTCCTTTACATGCAGCAGCTGCTTGTGGAGGTTGAACTGAATCCAGTACACATAGTTGGCCTGCTGCTTGTTTTCGAGCAGCAAAGCCTCAACCTTGGCGGGAGTGTAGGCTGCATAATCTCCCCATTCCGAAAAGTCGGGGGTACCGTTTTCATCGCGGAGGATGCAGAACGCTGCATAGGGTTTCAGCCATGAGGCATTGTTGGTCACGAACTGCTTGAATTCGGCAGTGCGTGTCACACTGCGTTCCACCTGCTTGAACAGCTCGCGGGTGAATTCGTTTTTGGCGTTGTTCACCCGTTCGTAGTCAATCTGGTCAAGTGCGTTGAGCTCTTTTGCCAAAGCGTCGTAATGCGCTTGACGCTCGCTGTCGGCCAGTGTGCCGAGTTCGCTGAGCCTTAGATACATGGGGTGCAACGCATAGCATGAGTTGGCGTTATAGGGATAGGAGTCGGTCCATGTGTGGGTCATTGTGGTGTCGTTGACCGGTAGCACCTGAATGAATTTCTGTCCGGTTGCAACGGCCCAATCCACCATCTTTATAAGGTCTGGGAATTCGCCTACACCGAAATCCTGTGCGCTACGCAGAGCGAAAACAGGGATGGCAACGCCTGCACCGCGCCAGGGAGCCTTGGGGTTGACAAGGCGTTGACCTGCAAATACCATCACTTCACCCGAAGTGGCTGGCTGCAGCGCGAGGCGACGGTTGTCACCGCCTTCCCATGCCACGAGTTTACCGGTATTGCGGTTTATGATCAGGAACTTATATTCCAATTCGGCAGGAAGCGCTTCGAGCGGCAGAACGCATTCCCATGTCGGGAAAGAGGCATCAGACATGGCTACAGCCTTGTCGGCATTCCAAGCGCCAAGAAGCTCGCAGGAACCGCACACAGCCACCACTTCGTCGGGCGACACCATGGGGGCGTCGACTGTCAGCAGCAGTTTGCCTGGCTGGATTTCCGGAGGGAGTGCCCGGTTGTTGCGGCGGCACACGCAATCGGTGAACACCACCGAATAGTACGGCTTATCGAAGGGCTGGTCCTGCCAGCGGTCGAATATCTCATACTCGCGGACGTTGTTGCCGGGCCGGAATGTGTGGCCGTGGCCCCATTCGTGGCGGTCGTGACCGTTGTCGTGGCGGACAATGTAGCGGTAGGTGAATGTGCCGGTATTGTCGGGCAGAGTGACGTTAAGCCGCCAGGATTGCTCGCCGACAAGCTCCATTTTCAGAGCTTTTGCGGTGTCGCCGCCGCCCAGTTGCGGAGCATCACCTACGATATAGACCGATTCGCCCCAGTTTGTGCGGTAATCGATTATGAATTTCAGATTCATGGTGAAAGTGGTAAGGATGATATATAAGTAAGATTAATTAATTAATGCGGGTGGTATTACAGCAGTTTGATGCTGATGTATCGTTTGGGATTGCGTTTCACATCGATGAGCAGAGAGTCGAGCGATGCGGCGCAGTTGTTGAGATTGTCGTAGAGTGCCCTGTCGTGGGTGATCAGCCCCAGCGAAGAGTTGGGATTGTTGAGAGAGGCGGAGAGTGTCTTCAGATTCTCCGACAGCACGTAGATGTTCTGCATGGTGGAGTCTATCGGCATCTCCTTGAGGTCGGCCGACAGTTCGGCCAGTGCGCCGCTCATGGTGTTGAGGTTTTCGGTGATTGAGGTCACGTTGTTCATCACGGGAGGGAGCGCACGGGTTGTGGCGTTGACGTTGCGCATTGTCTTGTCGATGCTGAGTGTGATGTCGTCCAGACGGCTGATGGAGGTGGCAAGTGCCGGGTTCGCCATAAGGGTGTTTATGTTTGTCAGCAGTGAATCGATTTTAGGGAAGATGGCGCTGACTGCCGGCATGAGGTTCTGCGACACGTTGTCCATCAGACCGGATGCCGTTTCGCCTATGAGCGTGCTGCCCACGGCTTCATATTCGGTGGAAGTGGTGGGATGCAGGGTGACGGTGGATGTGCCGAGTATGTCCTGCTGGATGATGGCTTTTGTGCCTTTAGGCAGTTTCAGCTGTCGGTCGAGGCTGAGTTCCGCTTTCACATGGCCCGGTGAGTCATATTCATAGTTGATTGACCTTACCTGACCTACCTTGAACCCGTTGAGGGTCACAGGCGCCGATACCTGAAGGCCGGCGGCGTTGGTGTAGGTGGCGTAATAGTAGTTGGCGGCTTTGAATACATTTATCCCTTTCAGGAAATTAATTCCGAAAAACAATGCGAAGAGTGCTATGACCACGCAGAGTCCGATTAATATCTCTTTCCTTGATTTCATATTGGTTATGATTTTTTTCGGTTATAAAATAGGGGGGCTTTCTGTCAGGGTTTGATGAAATCGATGCGTTTTCCGTTCTGCATCTTGACAATAAAACACCCGGGATGCTGTTTTTTTATCTGTTTGTGTAATTTTTTTGCCTTGTTAAGGTTTTCGGTGCCGCCGACTGCGTATTTATACAAAGCTCCCTCGTGGTAATACACCACATCTTTTAGCCCTTGGAATTCTTTGGATTTCGAGGACAATGGGCTTGAGCTTGCAAGCAGCTGCACATAGTAAAGAGGCGTGTCGCTCGAGGCCATTTCCGGAATCCCTTTGAGTATGGAGGGGTTGGCAGGGAGCGGATTCACTTCAGGGAGATCAGGCGCAGCTGTGGGAGCAGTCAGCATCATAGGCTGTTCCTCGTTTGTGGCGTATCCTTTGGAGGGTGTGATCGGGTGTGCTACAGGAAGAGACCTGCCGGTGATGCCGCTGCCGTAAGTGTTGAGATATGCGCAGAGGGAATTGTAAAGAGATGCAACCATCTCGTCCTGCCCGCTTTCAGATGCCAGGTATTTTTCCGAGCGGGGATTGCAGATGAAATCAAGCTCGACAAGTACAGCCGGAGCCGATGTTGCCCACAATACCCAGAATCCGGCCTGACGCACCCCTTTGGGCGCGCGGTGAGCGGTGCCGACAAGTTGCTGATGGATGGCGTCGGCAAATTCGATGCTCTGGTCAAGGCGTTTGTTCTGGCTCAGTTCAAAAATGATGTCGCTCTCAAGCGAGTTGGGGTCGAATCCGGCATATTTCTCCGTATGGTCGGCTTCAAGTTCCATCACGGCATTCTCACGTTTAGCCACTTCGAGGTTTTCGGCGGTTTTGTGCAAGCCGAGTGTGTAGACCTGACACCCTTCGATATTGGCGCGGTTGCGGTTGCGCTTGTCAACGGAGTTGATGTGGATGGACATGAAGAGGTCTGAATTTGCGTTGTTGGCAATCTCCGCACGGCGGTTGAGGGGGATGAATACGTCGGTATCGCGTGTGTATACAACTTTTACATACGGAAGATTCTGTTCGATAAGGCGTCCGAGTTTCAGTCCTACAGACAGAACCACAGTCTTTTCGTTGGTGATTTTCCCCACAGCGCCGTAATCGCGCCCCCCATGACCGGGGTCAATGGTAAGCACAAAATCGCGCGCTGACGCCCATTCAGGCGCAGCAGTCAGGATAAAAACCACAAGAACAATGCGGTACAGGTATGTAATTAAAGCTTTTGTAAAGCTCATCTGAACATTTATGATTTGATAGCAAAATTACGAAAATAATCCAATAGCCCCAATAGCATCGGGTGTGACAATTTTCTATAAAATGGGTAGAAAAGGCATTATATGGAAAATTCACCGAACTTCATACGTAAGATTCACCAGAAATTCCCGGTATTAAAACGGGTCGACGTCATAGTAGATCTGCGCCGAACGCATCTCTTTTATGCCTGAAAGATCCACTATTGCCTGACGCAGCAGTTCCTTTACTTTGGACATGGAGGCGTTCACCTCTACTTTCAGCATGATTTTGCGTATGAACAATCCCTGTATACGGCCCACGAGCGGCTCCTCCGGTCCGAACACACGTGTACCGAACAGTTTTCGCAGGTAATCTGCATAAATGCCGGTGATTGATTTCAATGCCGCAATGTCGCGGTGTTTCAGATAAATGTAGATTATTCGCGAGAAGGGGGGATAGACGAACGCCTTGCGCTGCTCTATCTCGTGGTTGAAGAAACCTTGGAAGTCGTGCTGCCTGACAAAACTGATGATGGGGTGGGCAGGCTGATAGGATTGTATGACCACCACACCTTGTTGGTTCTCTCGTCGGCCGGAGCGTCCCGACACTTGTTCGAGCATATTGAACGCGCGTTCGGACGCGCGGAAATCCGGCATGTTTATAAGCGAGTCGGCGTTAAGGATGCCCACCATCTCGACCCCTGCGAAGTCAAGCCCTTTGGTCACCATCTGTGTGCCGACAAGAATCCGTGCTTTTCCCTCGGAAAAATCATCTATGATGTTGGCATACGCATCCTTGCTGCGGGTGGAATCAAGGTCCATGCGCAGAATCCGCTTCCCTTTGAAATTGGCTTCAACCTCCTCTTCCACCCGTTCCGTACCGTAGCCGATAATCTCGATTGCAGGTTCGTGACACTGCGGGCATACTTTCGGCAGTGGATAAACCGCTCCGCAATAATGGCACTGCAATTGCCGGAGATGGCTATGGTAGGTCAATGCCACATCGCAATGCTCACAGCGAGGTACCCATGCGCACTGGCGGCAGCGGGCCAGGGGCGCATACCCGCGGCGGTTCTGAAATAGGATAATCTGCGAACCGCGGTCAAGCACTTCGTGGGCAAGCCGGAGAGTGTCGGTGGCGAAGGTGCCGTTGATGCTCTTTTCGCGCCGCATGCGGTTCATGTCCATTACCTCGATGCGCGGAAGCGCCACGTTGCCGTAGCGTGTGGTCAGGCTCACCAGCCCGAATTTTCCGGAGGTGGCCTTGTAATATGTTTCTACCGACGGGGTTGCAGATCCGAGCAGAGTTTTGGCTCCATGCATCTTGGCCAGTACCATGGCCACGTCGCGGCCGTTATAGCGTGGGGCGGGATCAAACTGCTTGTAGCTTGACTCATGTTCTTCGTCGACAATCACAAGCCCCAGATGTGCAAACGGCAGGAACACGGCAGAGCGTGCGCCGATGATGACCAGCGGCTCATTGCTGTGCAGCAGGCGTTTCCATATATCCACACGTTCGCTGTCGGTGAATTTGGAGTGATAGATCACCACTGAGTTGCCGAACACTTTCTGCAGTCGGCGGGTGAGCTGTGTGGTCAGCGCGATTTCCGGCACGAGCATCAGCACCTGGTCACCCCGGTTGAGGACGAAATTAATCAGGTGAATGTAGATTTCGGTTTTCCCGCTTGAGGTGACGCCGTGTAGCAAGGTTATATCCTTTTCTTTCCACGACAGGTGTATGGCTTCGAGCGCATCCAGTTGCGCCTCACTCAGGCGCGGAAGCTGTCCCGACGGTGTGCCGGAGAACTTGAAGCGATTAACCTCCCGTTTCGTCAGTTTCAGCAGTCCTTTGCCCGTAACTGCGGTAAGGATAGAGGGGAGCACTTCAGCCCGTTCGAGCAGCTGTTCCCGCTTCACAGGTATGTTCTTGCCCTGTTGCAGACCACTGAGTTCCAGAAACGCAAGCAGCAGCTTCTCCTGTTTGGGCGCACCTTTCACAGCGGCAAACGCATCCGAAAGCCCGGTGGTGTCAAAGGAGGCCTCCACAAGCTGTTCGTATCTTGGGCGGTAACGCTCGTTAAGCTTCTCGGCAACGATAAGGATGCCACGGTCGACCATGGCGTTGACCGTCGATGCCGCTCCGCGGTGCTTGAGTTTGTTGGCGATGGCGCCGGTGGTCATGGCGCCTTCATGGCTGAGGAGCTGGTAGATTTCCGTCTCACGCTCGGTAATCGATGCGTTTTCAGCGATATTGTAGTCGGGATTGACCTCCACGAACGTTTCGCTCTCGATCTTCAGTCCGGCAGGAAGGGCGGCCTTGTAGACGTCGCCAACTGCAGCGAGATAATAATCAGCAATCCAGCTCCATAGCTTTAGCTGGGGATGGCGCAGGACGGGGGCGTTGTCGAGGAGGAGCGCCACTTCCTTTACCTCCATGTTGGCCGGCGGCAGATTGGCGAAGCCTGTCACGATTGCGGTGTAGAATTTCTTGGTTCCGAACGGCACTATGACCCTGTGGCCCACGCCTACATTCCCTACCATATGGGAGGGGAGGCGATAGGTGAACACAGCATGGAGCGGAAGAGGCACGAGAACCTCCACATATTCGCTCCTGGATGGAGGCAGAGGCTGCCGGTCTTGTCGGTTTGGTCGGGAGGCTTCGTTTATGTCAGTTGACTCGTGGCTCATTGTGACGTGGCTCAAAATTTAGATGGATTACCTTACAAATTTACGATTTTTATTGTAAATTCGCACCTCACAAACCCCTAAACAAGTTCCTGTATCATGAAACTCGAAACGAAAAAATTCCCTTCGCCCAAAGGCGAAATAACATGGATAACGATAACCAACAACAAGGGCGCACAGGTGGTGCTTTCATCGCTCGGCGCAGGTATTGTTGCAGTCCGCCTCCCGGAAGCCGACGGTAAGCTGACTGATGTGGTGCTCGGGTATGATGACCCCGAGGCATACTTCGGCGACGGTCCCTGCGCGGGCAAGACCCCGGGCAGGTATGCAAACCGAATTGCCAATGGCCATTTCAGTCTTGACGGCAAGGTGTATGACCTTCCGGTGAACAATGGGCCCAACCATCTGCACGGTGGCCCCGACGGTTATCAGAACCGCATCTGGGACTGCACAACTGAAGGCGATAACCGCGTGGTTTTCACGCTTGACAGTGCCGACGGCGATGCCGGTTATCCCGGGAATCTGCATGCCTCGGTTACCTATACTTTCGATGACGACAATGCGCTTGCCATCAGCTATGAGGCACAGGCGGATGCGCCTACGGTTGTAAATTTCACCAACCATGCATATTTCAATCTTGACGGACATGATGCAGGTTCATGTCTCGGTCAGACGCTGAAAATGAACTGCTCGCGATGGCTTCCAACCGATGACACCTTGATTCCGACAGGCGAGATTGCTCCGGTGGCCGGTACGCCGATGGATTTCACTTCGCCCCATACCCTTGGCGAACGCATCATGGATGATTTTGCTGCTTTGAAATATGGCAAAGGTTACGACAACTGCTGGATGGTTGACGATTATGACGGGACTATGAAGGTTGTGGCCGAACTGGAGGGAGTGAACTCTGAACATAAACTTGTGGTCAGCACCGACCAGCCTGCAGCGCAGGTTTACACAGGCAACTGGCTCGACGGCTGCCCCACCGGCAAGGGCGGATATACATATAAGGATTATGACGCCGTGGCCATAGAGTGCCAGGGTTGCCCGGATGCCCCCAACCATGAGAATTTCCCGTCGCGGGTGCTCCGTCCCGGTGAGACATATCGCCGCAACATCGTGTTCAAGTTCAGTTGATACAAGCTGTTTGAGTTGTATGAAAAACAGAACGGCGGAATCGTTGCGATTCCGCCGTTCTGTCTATTTACAAACTGATTTTTTCAGATTATTAGCCTGTTGATCTGCTCCGGTGTCGGGTCTACAGCCGCCAGGCGGCCTTCGGGATCAATCAGGAATGTGCGCAATCCGGAGTTCATGCTGAATTTCCGTCGTAATTGCATCGCTGCATCTGTGTCGGTTATATGCAGCAGTGTGCCGCCTATACCGTCGATCTGTGCAATTTCATTCATTAGCGCTTCGCTGCGGTCAAGGTTGACCGAGACGAAATTTATGTCGGCATTCAGGGCTTCTGCATTTCTGTATGTCTGTGAAGCTGCGATGCGCGATGCAGCATCAGCTGCCGACCAGAATGACAGGATTACCCATTGGCCATGGAGGGTTGAGAGGTTCATTGCGTCATCGGCTCCCTGTACATTTGTCAGAGGCATCTGTTTCCCTATTTCCAGAGCCGCATTGCGGTTTGAAAATGATGATGAGGTGATCAGAGCGATTGCGATGGCTGCAATGATTAATGAGAATTTTTTCATTTCATTTTATTGAAATTCATAACTAAGGATAATGGAACCAAGGAGTTCCGCAGCGTAGGTGCGTTCATGCTGGATGCCACAATGTGAAGGGGGATGTGTGTTCCTCGTCGTGCGCGGTGCGCTGACAGTTGAAAACGTGTGTTTGTGGCTCTGAAGTGTTTGTAGGCATGAACTATGCCGTACGTGCTACATGGCGTATGCCTCACCCAAGGCGATGCGTATTCTCTGTATGTGCCATGTAATATCCCTGCCGATTTTCGGCATTCACGCCCCGTCTCTACAGGTGCGTTTTAATTACGGCTGCAAAGTTACGCAAAATATTTGAAACGACCAAATTTTATTAGTCTGAGGTTCATGCGGTTATAAAATACATGTTATATAACATATGTTTACAACATTTATCTCCTGCGCTGGAAAATCTTCCATAACCACATAATTAACAATTAGATGAGCCGTTCGTTCAATGTCACCTTATTTTTTGTGTAGTAATGTTCATGGCCTTCTTTAGAAAGGGGTCGGTGAGTGTGGTTTTCAACTATTAGGAATCATTCTGTTTAAGGCGAATTGCCACTTTATTTACGAACACAGTAAACAGAGCAATAATTCTATAGCTGATATGATTTTAAAGAATGAAATGGATTTGTAAAATAGCATTTGTATTGAAATGTAAAGTATCGAAATTGTAAGACATAAGTGTGTTAAATTAAAGTGATGATTTAATATAATTATAAACTCTTGAAAAACAATCGTATTTAGGCGGATTTTAAAAAGCAAACAAAAACAGCATTGTTTTTTTACAAAAATCGTTGGAAATTTGTATTGGAAAAATGGTAGAAAAATAACTGTCGGGCATCCTTATCCGGAGCCACTGTTTGCATTGCCTACGCATCCAGTCAGGTTAATGCAAAGGTAAAAATTGTAAAACAAATGGACAAAACTCACCAACAACTTTGGGCGGAATGTCAGCGCATAATCGCCGACATAATACGTCCGGAGCAATATGACGCCTGGTTCAAGCCTGTGACGTCGCTCGGATTTGAAAACGGGCGACTGACTCTGAGTGTGCCTTCGCCCTTCTTTAAAGAGCATATTGAGGACACATACCTTAATATATTGGGTGCGACCTTGCGTAGAGTTTACGGTGAGGGTATCAGACTGTACTACCATTACAACCAGATTTCCAATAACCCAGACACAGGCATCAACGAGGCAGGTCTTACATCCTCGCCTGCGTTGCGCCGTAAGCCGTCCGGGCTGTTCCAGACGCCTGTAGAGGCCAATTTCAATTCTCAGCTTAATCCAAAGTACACTTTTGAGAATTATTGCGGGTCGTCCTCAAACAAGATTGCACGCGCCATCGGTGAGGCCATCGCCAACGATCCCAAGTGCAAGACGTTCAATCCGTTGTTTGTGTTTGGTCCTACCGGGGTGGGCAAAACTCATCTCATTCAGGCCATCGGTATTAAAATCAAGGAGAAGAATCCTGATGCGCGCATATTGTATGTCAGTGCGCGTCTGTTTGAGAGCCAGTACACCGTGGCTTCTCACAACGGGAAGATAAATGAGTTCATCAATTTCTATCAGAGCATTGACACGCTGATTGTTGACGACATTCAGGATCTGATTGACAAGCCGCGCACACAGGGTACTTTCTTCCATATCTTCAACCATCTGCATCAGAATCAGAAGCAGATCATCATGTCGAGCGACTGCTGTCCCACCCAGCTGAAAGGTATGACGGAACGGTTGTTGTCGAGGTTCAAATGGGGAATGACTGTTGAGCTTGAAAAACCTGACCTGCAGCTTCGCCGTGAGGTGCTTCAGCTCAAGGCCGAGCAGGATGGACTGTCTTTGCCCGACGATGTCATGGACTTTATCGCGGAGAATGTGACCGACAGTGTCCGCGAGCTCGAAGGGATTGTGGTGTCGCTTCTCGCACATGCCACGGTGATGAACCGTGAGATCAATGTGGATCTTGCCCGCGTGGTGATGGCCAATGTGGTGCGCATGCACAAAAAGGCCATCAACTTCGAGATGATTACCAACAGCGTTGCCGCTCATTATAAGATTGATCCGGATGCCATTTTCACCAAATCGCGCAAGCGTGAAATTTCTGATGCGCGCCAGATGGTGATGTATATGGCGAAAAAGTATGCTAAGATGCCACTGACCGGTATCGGAACGCGTCTTTCGCGCAATCATGCCACAGTGATATATGCCTGCAAGAATATTGAGCAGCGCCTGCCTTTTGAGAAAAGCCTCCAGGAAGATGTCTCGGCGATTGAAAAGATGTTTGTCACTGACTGAAACTGAATTCTAATTCTATTCATTTTGTATATAGCCTGAGCGGCGACCTACAGAGGCCGCCGCTCTCATTATATCGGTATGATGAGAGTTCCGGTTGTCAGACGAACTTGGCTTTCTGCAGGAACGAACGGAAAATGTCGGAGAACAGTTCGTTGTTCTTGCGTGGGTATCTTACATCGGTGAACACCTGCGCCAATGTCTGTTTGCCATTTTCCTTCACGAATGCTTCTGAGTCGGGACGTGCTTCCTTTTCGGCGTACAGACGGTCGATGTCGGCGGGGGAGTAGTCATGATATCTGCCATTGTGTATGATGGCGTCGACCGGCAGACGTCCCACATCGGTTCCGTCCTCATCGGGATATCCTACGGTCAAGGTTATCACAGGCACCACCAGCGTGGGGAGCTGTAGGATCTCGGCTATTTGTGGAGCATTGTATGTTGTTGTGCCGAGCCAGCAACATCCCAGTCCGGCATCTTCTGCCAGCGTGTTGAACTGCTGTGCGAAGGCGATAGTGTCGATGGCTGCTGCTACAAACGACTGCAGGTTGTCGTAGCAGGGCTCAGCCTCTCGGCATTCGCACCATTTGCTGAAGCGGTTGAAGTCGGCGCAGAACGTGAGGACGGCAGCGGCGTTTTTCACCTGCGGCTGGTTGAAGTGGGTCGGTGCAAGGGCGGCCTTATCCTCTTCTGATGTGCTTATGACCACGCTGTACAGCTGCATATTTCCCGTTGTGGGGGCGTGCGATGCTTTCAGAAGCAACTCGTTCAGAAGTTCGGGCGGAATGGTGCGTGATGTGTAGCGGCGAATGGTGCGCCTGTTCATCCAATAATCGTTTTGCATATGGCGGCTGGTTTTTATGTATTTACTGTCAAAGATAATGCTAAATTTTCGATTTTGGAAACATTATAATTAGGGTAAAATTATAATACGCTGTGTGTTAGTCTATTCGCTTTTTAAATGGAAAACTTATCAACATTTAGCAAAATTAGAACATGTCAAGTTTGGCAAAATGGATTTAAATTGCGAAGTTTGCACTGTTTTACAATCGTTCAACATTTTTCCATACTTTTCAATCGTAGTTGCTAACCCTGCGGCTTTAGGCGGCATGGAGAGCCAAGTGTAAAATACTTTAAATATCAAATACGTGGACAACAAAACCTACACCTTCGACGATGCTTACCGTGCCAGTCTCGAATATTTTGACGGCGATGAGCTTGCTGCACGCGTCTGGGCAAGTAAATATGCTTTGAAAGACTCGTTCGGGAATCTTTATGAACTTACCCCCGACGACATGCATCACCGCATTGCAGCCGAGATAGCACGCATTGAAAAAAAGTATCCTAATCCGATGAGCCATGACGAGGTGTTCGGGTATCTCAAGGATTTCCGTTACATTGTGCCTCAGGGCAGCCCTATGACCGGAATCGGAAACCGATTTCAGGTGGCTTCGCTGTCCAACTGCTTTGTCATAGGTCTTGATGGAACCCCCGATTCGTATGGAGGTGTAATACGTATTGATGAGGAGCAGGTGCAGCTCATGAAGCGTCGCGGCGGAGTGGGACACGACCTGAGCCATATCCGCCCGAAAGGCACACCAGTGAAAAATTCGGCCCTCACTTCCACCGGCCTTGTTCCGTTCATGGAACGATATTCCAACTCCACCCGGGAGGTGGCGCAGGATGGACGCCGCGGCGCCTTGATGTTGTCGGTAAGTATTAAGCATCCCGATTCGGAGGCATTTGTTGATGCCAAGATGACTGAGGGTAAGGTGACCGGTGCCAATGTTTCCGTCCGTATTGACGATGCATTCATGGAGGCGGCCACAGAAGGGAAGCCATACATTCAGTCGTATCCGGTGGATGCGGCAAATCCTGAAATCACCCGGGAAGTGGATGCCAAGGCATTCTGGGCCAAAATCATCCATAACGCATGGAAATCGGCTGAGCCGGGTGTGCTGTTCTGGGATACTATCACCCGCGAGTCGCTCCCCGATTGCTATGCCGACCTCGGCTTCCGCACCATTTCCACGAATCCGTGCGGCGAAATTCCGCTTTGTCCCTATGACTCGTGCCGTCTGCTGGCCATCAACCTCTATTCGTATGTAAAGAATCCCTTTACACCGCAGGCCGAATTCGATTATGAGCTCTTCGCGCATCATGTGGCCAAAGCCCAGCGCATAATGGACGATATCATTGACCTCGAGATGGAGAAAATCGATTTGATTCTCAATAAGATTGACTCCGATCCGGAAACAATTGAGGTGAAAGGCCCGGAACGTCACCTTTGGGAAAAGATCAAGGCAAAGACATTGAAAGGTCGCCGTACTGGCGTGGGCACAACAGCTGAGGGTGATATGCTCGCAGCCATGGGCTTGCGTTACGGAACGCCGGAGGCGACATCTTTTTCCGAAGATGTGCACCGCCGGCTGGCACTTGCGGCTTACTCCTCTTCTGTCGAGATGGCACGGGAGCGTGGTGCGTTCGAGATTTTTGATGCCGGCCGCGAAAAGAACAACCCTTTCATATTGCGCCTCAAAGAACAGTCGCCCGAACTGTATGAGGACATGGTGAAGTACGGACGCCGCAACATTGCGTGTCTGACCATCGCGCCTACCGGTACAACGAGCCTTATGACGCGCACAACTTCGGGTATCGAGCCTGTGTTCATGCCGGTATACAAACGTCGCCGCAAGGTGAACCCGAACGATGCCGACGTCCGCGTGGACTATGTGGATGAGACAGGCGATGCATTCGAGGAATATGTGGTCTATCACCCCAAATTCCTTGAATGGATGCGTGTGAACAATATCGAGCAGAAGGATGACTATACTCAGGAACAGCTCGATGAGCTGGTGAACCGTTCTCCTTATGCCGGGGCTACTGCTAATCAGATTGACTGGCTTGAGAAAGTTAAAATGCAGGGACGCATTCAGAAGTGGGTTGACCATTCCATTTCTGTTACAATCAATCTGCCTGCCGATGTGTCGGAGGAGGTTGTCAACCGTCTGTACGTCGAGGCCTGGAAAGCCGGATGTAAAGGTTGTACGGTCTATCGCGACGGTTCACGTTCAGGTGTGCTTGTGGCTCTTGAGAACAAAAAGAAGAAAAGCGAGCCTAAGCCGGAGGCAAAAGCCGAAGGCGCGCCTCTCGCACTTAAGCGTCCCATCGAACTTGAAGCTGATGTGGTTCGTTTCCAGAATAACAAAGAAAAGTGGATTGCTTTTGTCGGACTTGTTGACGGTCGGCCGTATGAGATTTTCACCGGTCTGGCGGATGATGAGGATGGTATTTTCTGTCCCAAATCGGTTAACCATGGCAAGATTATCAAGGCGGTCGCTCCCGACGGATCAAAACGTTATGATTTCCAGTTCGTGAACAAACGCGGCCATAAGACCACCATCGAGGGGCTGTCGGACAAATTCAATCCTGAATACTGGAATTATGCGAAACTTATTTCGGGCGTGCTACGTTATGGAATGCCTATCGATCAGGTGCTGAAACTTGTGGGCGGTCTGGAACTTGATTCCATGAGCATCAATACCTGGAAAATGGGCGTTGAACGTGCATTGAAAAAATATCTGCCCAACGGCACCAGCGCAAGCGGTCAGCGTTGCCCCAACTGCGGCCAGGAGACACTGGTGTACCAGGAGGGATGTCTGATATGTACATCCTGCGGCACATCGAAGTGCGGGTGATGTCGGATAATTGATTTATAGCAAATTTGCATATGCGTCTGTCAGAACTGAAAACCGGTGAATCGGGAGTCATAGTAAAAGTGTTCGGCCACGGAGCGTTCCGTAAAAGAGTGATGGAAATGGGTTTCGTGAGAGGCCGTAAGATATCCGCCATCCTTTCGGCACCGATGCGCGACCCGGTTAAGTACAGTCTGATGGGCTATGAAGTGTCGTTGCGCCGCAGTGAGGCTTCCATGATAGAGATTCTTCCTGTCAGCAATGACGCTCCCGATTTCTCTGACCTCCAGTTGTCGCCGGCAACCGGACCGCAGGAGACGGATAAGAACCGCTCCACCCGTGATTCGGATTGGAAACAGCAGATGCCCGTTGCTCAGCCCGACGATGCGAGCCGCAAGGCTTACGAAGGGAGCCGCCATATCATCAACGTGGCTCTTATCGGCAATCCCAACTGTGGCAAGACGTCGCTTTTCAATGTGGCGTCGGGCGCACAGGAGCATGTCGGCAACTACAGCGGCGTTACAGTCGATTCAAAGACCGGTGTTTTCAAGTACGGAGGGTACACGTTCAATATCGTTGATCTCCCCGGCACCTATTCTCTGTCGGCCTACAGCCCGGAGGAACTGTTTGTGCGCCGTTATCTTCGCGACAATAACCCGGACATCATCGTCAATGTGGTGGATGGCTCGAATCTGGAACGCAACCTGTATCTCACCACCGAACTCATTGACATGGACCTCCCTATGGTCATCGCCCTGAACATGTTCGACGAGATGAGAGCTTCCGGATCGGAACTTGATTTCGATGCGTTGGGCAAGATGATCGGTGTCCCGATCGTCCCGACGGTGAGCCGGACAGGCGAAGGTATCGATCGGCTGTTTGATACGGTTATTTCCGTGTACGACCGTCGCAACGAAGCTGTGCGACACATCCATGTGCCTCTCGGTCCCGATTTCGAAGAGGCGATAACAGACGTGAAGAACGCCATCAAGGCCGATCCGCACATCAACCGGCACTATTCCCCCCGCTATCTCGCCATCAAACTGATGGAGGAGGACAAGGAGGCCGAGCAGGCTCTTGACGGCGTTCCCGGTGGGGCGGCCATCCTTAAGATACGTGACCGTGAACTGGCGTCATTGGCCAAGAAACACCCTCAGGAGGATGTGCCTTCGCTTATCGCCGGCGAGAAGTACGGTTTCATATCCGGCGCATTGGCCGAAACCCTGCAGAAATCCGGCCGGAAGACTGTGGCCGATACTACCAAGATGATAGATGCCCTGGTAACGAACCGTCTGTTCGGATTCCCGCTGTTTCTCGCTGTCATGCTATTTGTGTTCTGGGCCACGTTTTATATTGGCGGCTATCCGATGGGGTGGATAGAGTCGGGTGTTGACTGGCTTGCGGGGATCGTAAACAGATATATGCCCGACGGTGTGCTTAAGGATCTGCTTGCCAACGGCGTGATAGGCGGTGTCGGCGGTGTGATAGTGTTCCTGCCCAATATCCTGATTCTGTTTTTCTTCATATCGTTCATGGAGGACTCCGGATATATGGCCAGGGCTGCATTCATCATGGACCGCATGATGCATCGCATAGGATTGCACGGCAAGTCGTTCATCCCGTTGGTAATGGGATTCGGCTGCAATGTGCCTGCTGTGATCGCCGCGCGCACCATCGAAAGCAAATCGAGTAAGGCAATTACTGTGCTCATCACCCCGTTCATGTCCTGCTCCGCGCGCCTGCCGGTGTTTGTGCTGCTGATCGGCACATTCTTCAGTTCTCATGCCGCACTGGTGTTTCTGTCCATGTATGCGCTCGGTGTGCTCGTGGCCGTGTTTACCGCCAAACTTTTGCGTAAAGTGTTCTTCAAACGCGATGAGACACCGTTCGTGATGGAATTGCCCCCTTATAGGGTCCCGACGTTCAAAACATCCTTGCGTCATATGTGGGCTAAAGGGAAGCAGTATCTCAACAAGATGGGTGGCATCATCCTGCTTTCCTCTGTCATTGTGTGGGCATTGAATTTCTTCCCGCTGCGGGATGAGTCTGCCAAAGATGTGCAGGCAGAGAACATTGCTGAGAGCAATGAGATAGACCCTGAAAGGGATTCATATCTGGAAATGATAGGAAAAGCTGTCAATCCGGCGCTGGCGCCTCTCGGTTTTTCATGGCGCGCTACGGTGGCCGCTGTGGCCGGTCTGCCGGCAAAGGAGATTGTAGTGTCTACTCTGGGTGTGCTTTACACCGGTGACGAAGAGGCCACGGACCAGACTCTTTCTGCCAGACTTACCCAACCGCTGGTAGGTGCCGACAAGCCCGATTTCGATACGGCGACGGCGTTAAGTTTCATGATTTTTATCCTTCTTTACTGCCCGTGTTTCGCAACTATCGTAGCTATCGTAAAGGAAACGCGGTCGTGGCGCTATGGATTGTTCTCTATTCTGTATAATACGGCTGTGGCATGGGTGTTGGCTTTTGTTGCCTACCGTCTTGCGTTGCTGTTCTGATTTGCCTGCGCGCCACAGATTAAAATGGGAACCGTCAGTCGGCGGCCGAACCGATTACGAGCAGAATAAGGCCTGCGAGCAGAATGGCGAGGTCAATCATCTTGGCTTTCACATCATGCTCTTTGAGCATCAGTACGCCGTAGAAGAACGTCACAATCACGCTTCCGCGTCTTATCATTGACACGATGGCAATCATTGAGCCGGGCTGCGACAACGCATAGAAATATGCTATGTCGGCCACTGTAAGAAACAGGGAAATGAGCGGGATGCTCCATTTCCATCTGAAAGGTGTGGGATGCCGCTGGCTTTTAAGCAGAAGCCCGGTCACTATACCCATGATTATGAGCTGATAGAGCGAATACCAGGCCTGCACCTCGAGCGGTGCGTAACTGCGGAGCAGATATTTGTCGTAGAGTGCGCTCACGGCGCCCATGACTGCGGCCCCGATTGCCATCCATAGCCATTTGCTGTGGCGGAACGAGAAGCCCTCCTTCACACCTATGCGGCTAATGAAAAACAGTGATGCGAACCCGAGGGCCACACCGCACCACTGGAGGGTGTTGAGCCGTTCGCCAAAAACAACAAGCGCCCCCACAAGCACCATCACCGGGCGCGATGCATTGACCGGCCCTGCGATGGTGAGCGGAAGGTGCTTGATGCTGAAATAGCCAAGAAGCCATGAGCTTAGCACAATCAGCGACTTCAATAATATTTTCGCATGCCCCTCAATGGAGTTGTCCATGCCGAAATTGCCGGCCGTTAGGCCGCCTATGAGCACCGGCAGCATGAAGAGGCTGCAGAACAATGTGTTGAGCATCAAAACCATCAGCACATTGTTTGAACGCAGCGAGAGTTTTTTGGAGATGTCATAGAAGCCCAGACAGAGGGCTGAGACGATAGCTAACAATATCCACATTTACTTTGTAGTCCTGATGAGTGAAAAAGGATGTTGCAGAAATCGGTATCCCTACCTTTCATGTTTGTTAAGAAGTTTTGCAACATCGGTTAAGGGACTGCAAAGTTAGCTATTTTTCAGTTCTCCGGCACATAGATAATGTCGCCGTTCTCCAGTTCATAGGCTATGCCGACGCGTTTCCCTTTGTTGGAGGAGGGATCGGAGTCCTCAGAGGGGGTGTACCGGTTTATTTTCTCGCCCTCCTTGGTTATGATCTCCATATTCTCTTTACCGGGGTTCTTCACCATTGTGAAATCCTCCTGTGAGAACATTTCAGTCATGTTGTAACGGCTTACCAGAGCCACCATTAGTGCCACGGCAAACACCATGGCCACGTCAAAGAGGTTGCTGACCACGCTCATCGGGTCGTTGTCCTCGCTGCGTCTCAGAAGTGAACGGCGTCTCATAGGGTAGGGGTTTCAGATTGTTTCACAACGTCGGCAAGATATTCCAGAATGGTGAGGCTGCTGATGGCCCAGCGTTCCTTCACCTGCTGGGTAAGGAAGCCGATGCCGCTCACCACCAGTCCGACAACAGTGGTGGCGAATGCAACCTGCATGTTGTAGGCCATTGAGGCTATGTCGCCTGAAGCCAGTCCGACGAGTGCCGGGCCCATAGGGATAAGTGTGCCCATCAGACCAAGGATGGGACCCATTTTGGTGAGCACCTTTGAGGTGGCTATATTCTTGTCCGCCTCAATTTCGTATTCGGCAAGGAGCAGCTCGATTTTCGCATTGTTGCCTCGCTCGCCTATGATTTTTTTTGCATACGCCATAGTGATGGATGCAGGTGTCTCGGGGAGAGATGCGGTGAATTCCGGCAACGTGGCGGGTGTCAGGTTCCTGATGCGGTCGTAGAATTTCGTGGCAGTTCTCTTCTGGTTCAGGTATTGTCCGAAAAAGGCTCCGATCAGAATGAGAGCATGCACAAAAAAGAAGATTAGAAGCACAATCACCGGTACAAGCAGTCCGGTTGAAATCCAGTAAAGGATGTTGGAAATTGTATTCATTTCAGTTTTGAGATTTTTTTGTCGGTGATATATTTATTGCAGGCCATTCCGGCTATTGCTCCGGTTATGAGTATGGCAAACACTCCGGCAAGGGCAGTCCATTCCACATGATTGGTTCCAGTGGCAGCCGTGCGTCCGTTTACTGTGGCCACAATGCCGAGGGCAGCAATGAGCAGATTGATCATGAACAGCAGCTCAAGCCGTATCTCCTTTTCAGGGATAAGCCATCCCAGACCGTATGACACCATGGGAAACAGCACCACCACGGCAATGGCAGCCCCCCGACCGATGAGATTGAAATCCGTGCCGGGCAGAGAGAATATCAGCTCGGTAAGGGCTGCGAACAGCACCGGAAATATCAGTATGCCGGGAAACCAGAGGCAGATCTGGTAGGCAGCTGACTCGAAACGGGTGAGGGGAGCACCCTGCCGCTTGGCATAAAACACACAGAAGCATATCTGAAACGCCACATCTATGGTGAGCCATACCGACGTGTCAAGCATCAGGTCGGGTTGCCCGAGCCAATCGGCAATCTGGGTCTTTGACTGCGATATGGCCGACTCACATGTGAGCAGCAGGAAGGCAGCCGCCAGAGCACACAAAATCAATCGACCGCGCAGATTGTGGCAGGTCAGCTTCAGCGCGAAACTGAAGCCGACCATCACCATTATCAGGATTATCACTAATTCCATTAAGCGGTATATGTTGTCATTTATTTATTCTTCGTTCTTGTTGCGTCTGCGACGGATAAGGAACACCAGCCCGATTACAGCGACAAGAACCGCGATGCCCACAAGAACGCCGTTGATGCGGTTGACGGTGGTTTCGGTGGCGTTCAGTTCGTCACGTTTCATCACCATTCCGTCGTTGTCGGCGCTGATGTTTTCGGCTCTTACCAGTGCCACCGACTGATTGTAGTTTGAGGCGGCTTCGCGTGACACTTTGGAGGATATGAACTCGCGGAGTTTGGGATTGTCGCACACGAACGAAGAGCAGGCCGCTCCCGATTCATTCACTACCTCCGTATGCAGTTCGGCAATGGCCGCCACCTGTTCGGGAGTGGCATTCCACATCCCTTTCCGCACAGTCTCAAGCATCACGGCGGTCATCTCCTGGATTGCCGCCGGATTCACAGACTTGAAGTATTCCTTCAGTCCGAGATTGTTTTTGTCGGCGATATAGGTGGCATATATGTCGTTCCACAGTTCATCGTCGATGGCCTCAGGTTTCATCACGTTCCATCCGTAGGTGTTGCGGGTTATGTCGGCAAAGAACGATGCATCGCCGGCGCCACCCTTCATTTTCTCCTTGATGTATTGCGGATTGAGAATCGTTGTGCGGCTTTCAACACCGATGGCTTCCTTGACTTCCTGCATGCGCGCGTTGTTGCGGTTGCGGTAGTCGCTCAGATAGGCATCGGGCTCCTTGCCGGTGACATTGCGCACCGCCAGATTCATTCCTCCCATGAATTCATATACGTGGTCGAGGCTGAGGGCGCCCCAGGTGTTGCTCTGACGTGGTTGTACTACCACATCGGTACGTGTCAGTGCTGCCTCGAAGGCATGCTCGCGCATCTTTTCCCAGTCCTCCTCGCTTCCGTAGATGGCACCCATGTTGTTGAGATATGCCGAGGCTATTTCCGATTCGTTGTCCCAGCGGTCGCCGCCCTCAACCATCTCCTGGATGCCGCTTCCGTAGTTGCCGTTCACGCCACCGAACACGCGTGCTGTTGAAAGTTCACGCGCTTCTTTTGGGGAAACACCGTGGTCAACAAGGTGTTTTTCCGACTCGACAACGCCTTCAGCCACATAGTTGGGGTAGTTGTCGTCCTTGGCGTCCGCCGCCATTTTCACTGCACAGCTTATGAGGAACAGACGTGAGGCCGCAAGGTCGCGGAGCTGTCCGGATGTCTGCACGACAACGTCGATGCGCGGACGCCCAAGCTCTTCCGACGGAATCAACCGGAGGTCGGTGACACGCCCGAACGGATCGCGCACAGGTTCAACACCGAGCATATAAAGCACCTGGGCTATTGTGGCACCTTCTGTCTCTATGAATTCGCTGCTCCAGAGGGTGTAGCTCACTTTGCGGGGCACTGAATCGCCATGAGCCTTGCGGTACATGGTAATCGTACCGTCGGCCAGGTCTTTCCCTTTTTCCCATGCTACGGCCGACGGGGTTTCTTCGGCATTAACTGCAAACATGTTGCGTCCGGTGGGAAGGATGTCAGGGTTCAGCACCGGATCACCTCCGGAAGTGGGGGAGATGTAACCTCCGTTCAGGGCGTTGACAATTGACGACAGTTCGTTTCCCGGGCTATGCGCCAGTTTCTCGCGGTAGACGTCAATGTTACGCAATGTACGTTCCACTTCACCTACTGCTGCTGCAAACTCCAGCTCTGCAGCAGTATATTCTTTCCGTTTCATCGAGCCTGGGCCGTGCCCGTGACCATGTCCATGAGCACCACCGGAGGTTGCAGCCGGCGTAACATTCTTATGTTTCATGGCCTCTTTCATCTTTTTCAGGTCATCTTCGCTCGCGCCCATTTTACGGGCCATTTCGATGGCTTTTTCCGGCGACATGCCCGGCATCATGGTCGGGTGTTTTGGGGTTGCGGGACGTTCTGAGATTTTAGAGACTTTTCCGGGATTGGCCGGTGCCATTGCCCCCATCACCATCATACGCGACAGCATATCCTTCGAGCCATCGGCTGCCATATTGATGTTGCGTGCGCTGTCCAGTTCGGTAGGTGTGATGCCTGCAATGCGGCAGATGGCCTCGTCGTTGACCTGCACTCCGGAGTTGACCAGACCGCGTGCCCGTTCGCGCCATGAGCGTATGTCACCGCCTTTGAGTTTCTGCAGGCTATAGGCGATGGGGTCGATTGTCATTGCCTCCACGGTTGAGCGGATATGGTCGGACGAATAGGGCTGGCCGAGCACATAGAGCGCGCCGGTGATTTTTTCGTTGGCAAGTTCTTCGGCGAAGTTCTCTATACGCAGTATGTCGTCGGCCGAGAATGGTTTCATGCTGTCAATACGCAGCTCCCGGTGTATGCCGAGTTCCAGAGTGTATTTTTTTACCAGTGCGGATGTACGCGCCGAATCGGCATGAGTGGTGGCGCGGTTATAGTCGTTGATGGCGTCCGACAGATTTTTGTAGATGCCGCGGACATTGCTCTCCATGAACGGAGGCGTGAGATAATTGACAATTCCGGCATAGCTTCGGCGCTTGGCAATCATGGCTTCTCCGACATTGGATGTGGAGTAAAGATATACATGCGGCATTGTGCCTACCAGACGGTCCGACCAGTCGGCGCTGCCGAGAGCCACCTGTTTGCGTGGTGTGAACTCAAGTGAGCCATGTGCGCCGAAGTGCATGAGTGCATCGGCCTTGAACCCGTGACGCGCCCACAGATAGGCCGCCACATAATTGTGAGGGGGCGCGGCTTCGGTGCCGTGTATAATCTTGAAATCATCGTCACCAAGCCCGGCGGCAGTCTGCGGAATCAGGACAATATTGCAGAACTGAAGGCGTGCGACAGCTGCATTGCCGGCGCCGTCGTTCAGACCGTGTCCGGGAAACGGGCCGTCGACAGCGTCAATCTGGCGGCGCATGTCGTCAGACAGTGAGGCTGCACACCAGCCGTCATATTCTTCCTTTGATATGAGTTGGGGGTTACTGTTTTTGACAAAATCAGCCTTCGCGCCTTCGGCATAGCTTTTGAACACTTTCCCTTTTTCGGCAATCATCTTGCCGAGTGCAGCGGCATCGGCAGGGAGATTGCCTGTGTTGTATCCCTCGGATTTCAACCGCACAAGCAGATTGTAAAGCGACGGTACTACCTCCATCCCTTCGGCAACAAGTGCATTCTGTCCGGGGCCTTTGAAGTAGAAGATGGCTACCTTTTTATCCTTGTTGGCTTTCCGCTGCAGGGTGATATAGTTGTTGACTGTGGCGACAAAATCGTTCAGACGGCCCGGTATGGCTTCTACATATGGAAGTCCGTCGTTGCCTGTGAAATGGGCAAAGAGGGTGTACGGGCGGATAGCACCGTCTATTTCAGGCGTGACGATGCTTTGTGAAAGGAATCCGCCGTTCATGCCTGACTTGTCGGCCATCCATTCGTCAAAGTCGCGGTTGGCGTTGACGGGGGAGAACAGGGGTATGTTGGTCTGTTCGAGCCAACGCACCACCATATCGCCCATGCGGCCGTGCGCCATGTTGATCATTGCGGCCGGATGGATTGAATCGGCATGGCCGTCTGAGATGAAACGCTGTATCACATTTACGGGATACACCACATTGCCTGTGGCTTCAAGATGCGCTACCAGACTGTCGGAAACGCCCATCTGTCCCGTGAGGATGATTTTGGGCGCGTTTTCGTTCCATTTGCCGTTGTTTTTCAGCCAGTGCTCATACTCTGATACGGTTGAAAAATTCAAATCGTCATTTTCCGACGGGTAGTAGAGCAGGGTGGAGGTTGTGATAACGGGATCGCCGGGAGTATCAACAAAAAGTTTTTTCCCGTCGATAAATTTTCTGACATACCGGAGCATGTTGCGGTAATTGGCTCTGCCTCCCACGAGATATTGCCGCAGGAATTCATTGTCGACAGAATCCACCGATACAATCTGGTTCTGCGGGTTGGTGGCGGCTGTTGTTATCACAGGGGTGCCGGATTCGGCCGCTTTAATCAGCTCCTGCCGTTGCTCGTCGGTGATTCGCAGCCCCATGCCGTTTACGAACACCATGTCGTACCGGCCGGCTTTTCCGAGATTCTCCACCGGAATCTCTTCAATTTTTATGAACGAATTGTCGTTGGCTTTGGCAATCTGTCCAAGGGTGATGGTCTGGTAATTGACAAACGCTATGTGTGTCGGAGCCATCATAGTGTGCCATAACACGTAAGCCACGGCTATGAGCACCAGGCAAAGGATGGACAGAATGATTATTTTCTTTTTACTCATTATATCAATCAGTTGAAGAATTCATTTACGTCAAGTGTCACACCAACTGACCATGTACGTCCGGCGGTTGGTGCTGAATTCCAGTAATATACTTTCGGTCTATAGTCAAATAGATTTTCAATTGACATATTCACTTTTATACCTCTCCACATCCGCTGCTGCAGTGTGAATTTCCATAGGGAATAAGCGTTGTCGGTTTCGTATCTGCTTTGTGCTTTTGCAAGATACCGGCCGGACAGTGAGGTATATATCCCATACGTGCTGCAAATCTGTTTGTCGTAGTCAAGTCGCCATGTGGCGGAATGAGGACGAGGCTGAGAGAACTGTGAGTCGATTGACCTGTTGCCGATATGGAGGTAGTTGTAGCTCAGGGATGCTCCCAGACCCATTACGGTGCGGTAACGTGCATTTAAGTCGATGCCCAAGACCTTCACACCGTCTTCGTTGGTATATACGGCACCCTCCTCGCGCTCGTCATCACCGGGATAGTCGGTGGTGGTGATTCGGCTTGTGTAATAGTTGTAGTAGCCGGAAAGTGTCAGGCTGTAGGAACCTGCCAATATGCCGTGCTGCACATGCCCGTTGCGTTCGAGTGCCAGATTTATGTTGTGGCTTTTTTCCGGTTTAAGGTCCGGGTTGCCATAGATCATCTGGATGCCGGCCATATCGAAGCTCATGTACATCTCTTTCAGGGTGGGGGCGCGGAAGCCTCCGGCATAGGAGGCGCGGATTGAGAGGGGCTTGAACTTGAACATAGTGGCAAGGCGCGCCGTGAGTGCATTGTTATCCGATTCCGAGAAATAGTCGTCGCGTACGCTTGCCACGATATTCAGCCATGAAAGAGGGTTGTAGTCAAACTGCACGAAAGCATCCAATGTGGTCTGCGCATGCGAATTGTTGCCGGCAAACTGATAGGTGGATAGGAAATCGTACATGCAGTCGGCACCTACGGTCAGGCCGTTGGCTCCCCAGAACTTAGTGTAAAGTCCGTGGGCAATGTGCTGACGGTTGCTGTAGTCGTGGTCGTGGGTTCTCTCCCCGCCTGTGTAACGGGCTTTGTCGTATTGGTCGTAACTGTAGGATAGTTCCAGGTTCTGTGTGGCATCTATCTGCCATACGGACCGCAGCCCTCCGGAGTAGTCATGATAGTGGTCGTCATAGTTGGCACGGTTGCTTACGCGGGCGAAATATCCTCCGCGTGCTATGAAGCGGAGATTATCGTTTACATGATAGGTAAGCCTCTCTTTCACGTTGAGCGTGTTGCCGCCGAAAATCTCATGGATTTTCGACTCCGTATCGAATGCGCCGGTGAGGCGGATGGTCTCTACCGTGGAGTATTGCACTGTGGTATTGGAATACCATCGGCCTGTGTTGAGATTGAGGTCACCTCCGCTTCTCCATTCATTACCGGCGCTGCGGTATCGGGAATTCAGATTGAGATGCCACGGCTCTTTTCTCTCTTTCGTTATGAGATTGACAACACCACCGACGGCATTGGCGCCATAGAGTGCTGATGACGCCCCTTTTACTATCTCCACCTGACCCACATTGTCAAGGTTGAGGCGGTTATAATCCACGTTATCCATTGTTTCGCCTGCCAGGCGTTCGCCGTCGATGAGAAACAGGACGGCGCTTCCGCCGAAACCGCTCATGTTGAGCGACGTCTCCTGACTCATGGCATATCCGAATTCAAGACCCGGAATTTCCTCCGTAAGCAGATCCTGAATGTTGGTGGCATCGGTTTTTCTGATCTCATCGGCTGTGATAAGGCGTGTGACTACGGGCACGTCTTTCAGAGCTTTGGGGGTACGAGTAGCCGTCACCACAACCTCACCGAGCACATGCTGGTCCGGCACCATATGCATGGTGTCGCTTTTTTGTGGATTGTCGGTTTCATCAAGCACCCTGCCGACAAAATTGCCGGCAAGGGTGGGAGCTGACGAAAGAAGCCCGCAGACAGAGAGAACAATGCATTCAAGACTTCTTGACATGGCGGGTCAGTTTTTTGGTGCGGAGAATGAGAGAATCATCGGCATGGGCATAGCACCGTATTTGAGATTGATCCGGACAGAGAGTGTGTTGTCTGCAAATGTCCCCTGAAGGATGCCCGAATAGGTTTTGCCTGTATCGGTGTTTCCGGTGAATTCCGTTTCGGCGAGTGTATAGGCGCCGTCTGCTCCCGATACCATAACCCCCGTTATTTTCAGACCGGGAACCAGCATGGGAGGTTCGCCGAACGCCGAGACGCTTATGTTGACCGTGGCTTCGTCCGTATTCTCAATTATGAAAGTCACATCGTCAAAGGTAGATTCCTGGCCCATGACCGAGCATGTCATATTACCGTTGTATGTTCCTGCAACATTTGTTGCTGCCGGAATTACCGATTCGTCATTATCATCGGAGCATGAAGTAGTTGTTGTGGCGCAGCAGATACACATCATCATCGCTGCAAAAAGATTGGTCAATGTTTTCATAACTGGTTGGCTATTTAGTTGTTAAAGCTTGTTGTCAAAAATAGATTCCGCTATTTATATCATATGCCGCATGGCGCAAGGGCGGCGTTGGCTGCATTTTTACATTGCAAAATTATGCTCAATCCAATAGGGGGGCAATACCGTAAAAAAATGAAAAAAAGCCGTGATAGGCTCTCTCTTTTCAGTAATATCCGGTTTATTATAGGCCTATAATCACTGATTTTAGGTATTCCGGACAATGATATATATTCGTATCTTTGCATGGGTAAAAATACATTCCTGACAATTAAAAATGATTGACAAACAGAGAGGGTATCTCCCTTCCAACAGCATGAGGGAGTTGATTCGCGACAATGCAATGCTCCTGCCGGCAATAAGTCGTTTCGATATAGCCTTTGGATTCGGCGACAGTCCCGTGAGGGCGGTTTGTGAGGAAAACGGAGTGGACACGGGAACGTTCCTGTGTGTGTGCAATCTGCTGAGCGGATACCAGTATGAGGTTTCGCAGATTTCGTTATGTTCGCTCATGGGCTATCTTGAGCGTGCCCACACGTCGTTCCTTGATGTGCAGTTCCCCAAAATCCGCCATTATCTCATTGATGCCATAAACTATTCCGCATCAAACGAGACGGCACTCCTGCTGATGAAGTTCTACGATGACTATGTAATTGAGGTGAAAAAACACATGGAGCATGAGAACGATGTGATTTTCGGGTATGTGAACCGTTTGTTGAATGGTGAGACCGACGGGAAGTTTAACATAGCCATGTATTCGGTAAACCATGTCGATCCGGTAACCAAGCTCAAGGAACTGAAAGATATATTCATATACCATTATAAGCAGAAGGAGAACGCCCGTCTGAGCGGAGCGTTGTTCGATATAATCATGTGTGAACGCGACATGCTGCGCCACTTCGACGTGGAAAGCAAGCTGTTCATACCTGCGGTGGAAAGGCTTGAAAAGGAGTTGAAAAGATCACCCACGGCCGAAGTGCAGCCGGCGGCGATAACGGAAGATGAGACCGGAAGGCAGCTATTGCTGCTCAGCGAGAGAGAAAAAGATATAATCCGCTGCATCGCGCAGGGAAAAGTGAATAAAGAGATTGCCGATGAGTTGTGCATATCCGTGCATACGGTTGCCACGCACCGACGCAACATAAGTGCCAAACTTGAAATTCATTCGGCTGCCGGCTTGACAATCTTTGCCATTATCCATCACCTTGTGGAGGTGAACGATGTGACGCCGGTATAAACCAATATAAATTGATGTAATCGACTGCTTGCGTTTGCATTAGATAACCGCAACGCCCCTGCCAAGGACTGAGATGGCAGGGGCGTTGTTTTTCGGGTTGTTGTGGAAATCAGGAACGCAATGCGATGACAAACCGAGCACCGCGCTTGTATTCCGTGTCAAGGCTTATTGATCCGCCCATCTTTGTCAGTTTGAGGTTGCAGATGGGTAATCCGAGGCCATCGCCGTGCGTAAGGTCACGGATGCTTGAGAACGGTTTGAACAGGTCGGCACAGTCGTCTTCCGGAATTCCGGCACCACTGTCAGTGACGATAAGCTGGTAAATTTTGGCACCACGTTTCTTCAGTTCCAGAGATATCCGGCCGTTTTCCGGAGTGTGGAGTGCGGCATTGACGAGCAGATGGTGAAGCACCTCTGCAAGTGGTTCGCGACACAGCGGCATGGTCACCTTCGGAGCATCCACAACAAGCGATACCCCCGGCTTTGTCATGGCCTTTATGCCGTCTATGGCATCCTGACAGAATGTCTGGGCATTGCATTCTTCCGGCTCGTATTTCTGGCCGAGAGAATTTTCCAGGTCAGAAAGCTCCTGCACATCCTTAAGGAATGCCTGAATGGCTTTGACGGGCGGCTGCGACTGATCCAGCTTTTCAATGGTTGGACGCAGCTGGTTGGAAATGTTGGCTATGAATTCATTCTTAAGGCGCGCATGCTCGTTGGCTGTCTCGATTGTGTGTTTCTGTTTGCGGGTGAGCAGGATGTAGCGCATCAGGATGATGGCGCCGAACACGAGGGCTCCCGCCAGAATGGCAGCGAGAATGCATAGTGCGACTATTGTGTACTGCTTGGTGCTTATGGTGCTGTCCTTAGCTTCAATGGTTGCCAGACTTTCGTCATATTTCTTGGTGAGTACCGCCAGTTCGTCGGCAGCCATGAGTGCGCGCACGGAATCGTTCCATGCCATGAGCTTGTCGTAGGCACGCGAGGTGAGGCGTGCGTTGTTGGCTTTGGTGGCTATGCCAATGAGTGTCTTGTAACAGTCGCTCACTTTGCCGTATTCTTTTGCATCCTTGTGTTTGGCTACCAGCCGGTCAAGCGCGGCGTCGCCTTGCTGCGGCATTCCGAAAGAATAATAGTAGTTGGCCTGCGCGTACAGGGCGTCATTTGCGAGAGAATCTGTGGCAGCGGTTTTGGCCAGCTGGTTGAGCTGGTCGACCAGTTCCTTTGTCTTCGCTCCGTTTTTCAGTTTCATGTACATCTGCATACGCTCCCGGACAATAGAGTAGTGGAGCTGAGGCAGGGTTTTCCCACCCTTGGTCTCGGATTCCGACAATACCGTTTCCGCACGGCGCAGCACGTCGAAAGCCTCTTTGTAGTAGTTCTCACGATGATAGAGCGCGCTGGCCTTGACACCGCATTCAACGGCATTGGCCATATCGTTGTGCTGTGCGAACGAGTTATATGCCTGGAGGAAATAATAACGTGCCTTGATGTACTCCTTGTTGTCAAGAAATGTCTGTGCCTGTTTCTTAAAGGCCGCACCGTTCGATTGCGCTACGGCTGCATTGCCGGTAGCGGCCAGTACAATAATCAGTAATAAAAAACGGATTTTGTTCATAAAAAATACCAAATATGAGTGATTTAGCTGTAAGAGGGTTTTGTGGCGTGATCGCGCCGTTAAAAGTTTTTACAAAGATATTATATTTTTTAGCAGACACGCAATAGTGGTGCGGCAACATTTCCTTTTTTCTTGCCGAATTAACATTTTGAGTTAATCGGGAATGTAAATGGCATATACGGGTTGCGGTGGATATAAACAGCGAAACCGGCGGGGAGTGCCCGCCGATTCGCATCTACCAGTTCAATCTTTTCTCGTTTTTTAATCGTACCGTAGAATTGTAGCAATTGATTCCGTTATGCTTTGATATCGTATTTTATCAGTTTCACATCCGGTTTGTCGGAGCTGAATGTATGACCTTCCCATGTGACGCTGCCGGGGGCATAGAACACCGCTCCTGCAATGCCGAGCCGTTTGTTCACCACAATCTGACATTGAGGTGTATTGGACACTATCTCAATCTCTGCAGGGTCGAGGTGTTGCAGTGCCATAGGGGAGGCGATACCCGGAATGACCACGTAGGCGTAATTGTCGCCGTCAGCCTTGTCGCCGTGGCTTATGGCGAAGTTGAACACCGGTTTGCTTACCGTTTCGGTGGACTGGTTGAAGTTTATCCGTGCCCAGTTGCCTGTCTGCGTGGTGTTCCGCAGGTCGATGTTTGCCTCGTCGGGGAGATAGTAGGCCACCTTCCCCTGCCATACGTAGCCCTTGAACGGCCCGGTGTAGCGCGATTCGGGTGCAAGCCTTGTGGTGGTGCTGTCAGACATCAGAAAGACATCCGATGTGAGGTGGCACTGGTTCAGTGTGGTGAAAAGCGAGTCACCTTTAATTCCGGCGCCGAGGCACACCACCTGACGGTCAAACATGAACCATGACTTGCGGGCGCTTACCCCGTAATCGTCCATAGCATATGCCATGACGCCGTTGAGGCCGTCGGATGCACCTTTCACAAAGTCGGAACAACCGTCGACACCCCATTCGTGCGGATTGTGCTTCTCCCCCGCAGGAAGCGTGGTGCCGGGAATGCGGTCCCACTCCCACACAGGGAATATGTCGGTGTATTCATCGCCAGCAACGCGGATGCAGGTTGCACCCTCGCTCAGATATAGTCCCAGCAGGTTCTCGCCGTTTCCGCTTTCCGAACGGCATGTTTGGTTCGACACGGCACGTACCGAGAAGTCGTAGCGGGGCTGGTTATGGAGCATGTAGTCGGAGGTATGGAACATGGTGTTGCGCGCCTTGCGGCCTGCCGATGCATTGCCTGTGGCGAACCGTTTGGCAATCTGCGCATATTCGTCGGCATGCGTCGGGTCGAGTGCGCTCATGCGGGCAAACAGGTCCTCCGATGTGCCTCCGTCGAGCATCTTGGGGCGCGATACGGAGCGTCCGCATACGCTGAAGTCCATGTGCCGTCCGCGGAATACATTCAGGTAAGTGTCGCGCACAAACCGTGAGAACAGCTCAACCTTGTCGTCAGGCATGGCAAAACGTGTGCCTGTAAGCATGGGCGCTATTTTTGAGATGTTGTCGATGAACACCGTGCCGTAGCCGCCTATGTACAGCTGCCGTTTATGCTGCTGGTACGAGAGGTCCTCGCGTATCCCCTCAAAATCGGTGATGCGCACCGGCTCGAAAAATTCGTTTACGTTGGTGGTGACAATCGAGTCGTTCTTCATCACGCATCCGCGCACAATGTGGTGGATGGAGATGTCCTGCTTGTTGGCGCCGGTCCATTCGCGCGGATCGCTGGCTGCCATCATGTCCATCAGACCCTGCAGAACAGCGGCCGACGGTTTCTGCGGCGCACCTTCAAGCAGCGCCAGTATGTCGCCCATTACTTTGGGGGCGGCAATCTGGTTGTACCACCAGTTGAACGAAGTGGGATGGTGCTTGTTCCATGCGCGTATCGATGCGTCGATGGCGCGGAACAGTACCGGGTGTCCGTAGTAGGAGGATGCGGGGTTGGCAAAGGCAGTGCACATGCGTTTCACATTGTTCAGATGTTTCAGCGGATCCCAGTTGGTGCGGAAACGGCAGGCGTAATCAATGTCGGGCCATGTACCTTCCGGTGTCATGAGCTTCATCAGCGAGCATGCGTTCTGGTCGAGCTTTTCTGTTGCGATGGAGGAGAAAATCTGCTCGCGTATGCGCTGCAACACGCGCTCGTAGTCGTCGGCCGGTTGCGGAACCGGTGCATTCGACCGTTGTCCTTGCGTCGGGTCGAAGAAATTCACATACGAATGGTGGGCAAGCTCCACGCGCCCCTCGATGGTGAGGGCCACGGGTTTGCCTGCATTGCTGAACACTTCCGACACAATCGAGATTGTTTCGGCCTTGCGGCCTTCAGGATGATAGGATATGCGCACTGTGCCGCTCTGTCCGGGCGCATACTCCTTGTCCGACCATTTGGCCGCGGTGCATCCGCATCCGGTTATCACGTCCTTGATTACAAGCGGGGCATTGCCGGTGTTGGTGAACCGGAAGTCATGGCTCACCTTGCCGTCGGCCTCGGATATAACTCCGAAATCGTGCGAGAGATGCTCGAAGCTCAGCTCCTGTGCCAGACCGACGGCCTGACACAGGATGAGAGCTGCAAGTGTGATTATATGTTTCATTCTAAAGCTGGGTTAGCAGGGGAGAGACGCCGCATGGCATTACTCTATTTCTATGAGCGATACGTTCTTGATGTAGTGGGTCTGTGCGGCATTGTCTTTTGCATAGAAGATTACACCGATTCCGGTGCTGAAATCTACGTCGCCAGTAGACACCTTCGACAAATCAACTTCAAGAGTCTTTGTGGTATAGTCGGCCACCGTTTTCTCCACTTTTGCGGCAGTATTGCCTGCAACTGCGAAGAAAGCATTTGAAGTAAAAGTGCCCGTTTCTTGTCCGCGCATTACAGCAACTTGGATATCAGTGCCGCCTTTTACGTCAAATTTGAGCTGGTATCTGTGCTGTGTACCGACGCCGTTGGGTGAACGGAAGTAGAGCCCACGCTGATACCAGTTACCGCCATTTGTGGTAATTACGGCTTCATCATTTTCAATGGTGATGGTTGAGCTGTTATCCGTACCGGCGATAAGGGCGTTCCAGCCTTCTTGGGCGCCTGACAAGCCGGTTATGGGATTCAGGGTTTTGCCGGTGAATGTTCCATCAGCTACAGAGATAAGTTCAAGATAATTGCGGGTTAATTCTCCGCTTTCATTCTCTGTTGCATTTCCGTCATTTGTCCAGTCGGTTCCGTTTACAACGCTCGATTCGATGTTAACGGTCTGGTCGGCATTTACTGTGAGTTTGAAGCGCTTTACTGTGCCTTCCTTGAACGCGATTTCGCCGGTGGGCTTGTATGAATAGCTGTCAGAGCCTATGGTGATTGCAAAAAGCTGCTCTCCGGCTGTGGTGGTTTGTGCCGGAATGAATGCCATGAACACAGATTTGTCGGCTGCTTTGTGCATTGTCACGTCGGTTGCATCACCGTCAGCTGCAACAGCGTCGTTGCTTGCAGTCCAAGTCAGTGAGGGCTTGATGCCACGGAGCTTGAGGTTGGTGGCGTTTACGCCAAGAGCGCCAGCCATCTCTACATAAACCAGAGTCATGCGGGGGCTGAATGTAAGGCTGGCAGTTGGATTAGCCTTGCTGACAGTGGCTTTCGAGGTCATGAAGTTGGATGCGTTGAAATCATCTGCCACAGTCTGGTCGGGTTTGATGGTGAAAGTTACGTTGGGCGATTCGCCTGCCGCATAGGGTGTGTAGGCTGTGAGCGCAGCGTCAGTGTTAAACTGGAATGTGATGGGAGTCTCGGTGGTGAGGCTTGTGCCGTCGGACGATACTGTGAACTTCGCATTGGTTGCCGATGCTCCGCCGGTGGCCGAAACACCGATCTGATCGTTGGCAACAAAGGTGGTTTTAAGCACATTATCGGTTTCAGAGGTGACGGTACGCGACAGCACTACCGGTTCGCTGATGCTGAGTGTTATGGCCTGATTCTCTGCAGGATTCACGGGTGCGTTCTCCTCCGAGCACGATGCGAGAAGAAGTGTGCTGGCTGCTATGAATGCAAATTTTTTCATGATAATATTCTGTTTTATGATTTTTTTGAGATAGATTTGTGTTTTTGTTTTTATTTCCAGGTGATGTCGTCAATCCAGAAGTCGATGCCGGCGGCGTTGGATGATATGTAGAGGGTCACAAGTTTCAGCATGTCGGCATCCGGTTCTGTCCATGCGGTCTGGGGATTTCCGTTGTGGACGGTGGATACTTTCGACATGTCGAACTCAAGTGTGTATTGGGCATATTCCTCAGAGGGCACCTGATAGTAGATGGTGGTCACGAGGTCGTCGCCCTTGCGCAGTGCCACAAAATTGTCCTTGCCTTCGGCATCCTTCATGTATGCGCCGATGCGGAGCTGGTTGCCTTTCATGTTTTCGGCAAACGACGAGCGGGCGGTGAAGGTGAGGGTGTAGACACGTTTTTCGGGGTTTGCTGCGGCATAATAGTAGGCGCCGTTATGCCATTCGAGACCGGTTTTGCCATCCTGAAGCACGCGTTTGATGTGCATCACTTTGTCGCGGTTGCCGTCGGCGGTGACTTCCAGAATATCATTGTCGTAGAGATGGAAGATATACCAGCCCGGGGCAGTGATCTCCTCTTTGTTCTTGCTGATCGCTATGGGATTGAAGGCGGAGAAGTCCTGCAGGGGCATGAGGGGATCGGGCTCAACCAGTTCGCCGGAACCTTCCACGTGATCGGGATCTTCCTGCCAGGGTTTGACCTCAAGATCCGGTGAGAATACGACAACGTCGTTCTTGTCGCCTATGCCGATGCGGAATTTTTTGATAAGACCTTCGCTGAGTGTTACCGGGGCGGTGGTGGTGAATGCATATGTTTCGTCACCGAAGTCGAGTGTGAGCAGGCGAGTACCCTGTGCAACGGTCTGTGCCGGAACTGCTGCCCAGTAGGTGAGGCCGTCGTCGCTGCGTCCCCACATCTTCACGGTGGTGTTGGCGCCGGTAGCGCTCATGGTGTTCGCCACCATGTCCCAGACTGCGGTTCCTGCCACGTTGCATACTGACGCGCCTTTGAGTGCATCGGTCTGAGATGTCACAACCTCGAGCTGCACCACTGCGAGACGGTGCTGGAAGATAAGAGTGACAGGCGATTCGGAACCTGTGGGTATGCCCAGAGTGGAGGCTGTCATGAAATCGGAAGCATTGAACAGTTCGGCGGTCGACTGGTCGGCTCCGACAGTGAAGCTGACATTCTGGCCGCTCTGGCCGGCTGTGAATGGGTAGTAGGCATGGAAATCGGCAGTGGCTCCTCCGGTTGTGTTGTAGAAGATGCCGTTGCCTGCCTCGGCCTGGAGCTGCCCGTCGTTGCCCACCATAAAGGCAACGTTGGAGCCTGTGGCGCCTTTGAGACCGTAGATGCCGATGCGGTCGCCGGCGACGAATTCGGTGCTGTTGTCGGGGTTGGTTACGGAACGGTTCTGCACAGAGCTGATCTTGAAGCTTACAGGGCGACCGTCGGCAGCTGCCGGTTCTTCGGCCGGTTCGTTGCTGCACGCACTCATAAGGAGTGTTAACCCGAGAAAGAGGGAAATGTGTTTGTAATCCATAGCTTATGGGATGATTTATATGGTTAATTTTTTTGATTTTTAATGATGGTGCCTGTTTCCTCGTCGGGATCCGTGCCCCAGTTGAGAATGCAGATGGGCGAAGAACCCGTGAATTTCATGTCAACATTCTCCGCACTCAGGTTGCCGGCAAGGTTGTAGATTGTGTTCTGTTCGAACTGTCGGCCGCCTGACAGCCCGAGCATATCCCCTAAAGGAACTGCGGGGTAGGTGCGGATTTCCTTGCCGTTCCTGTCGAGAGCAGTGATTTCAAGTGAAGGTCCGTTGACAGCGCTTTCTGTTGCCGCAACTATCGCGGTGAATTCAAAGGCGCCTTCTGTCACTTTCACGGTTGCGCCGATGGGGCTGGTGCAGTCAGGCGTGCCTACATAGCGGCCGTTAATGACATCGAAACCGCAGCTTCGGGGAGCGCCATTAACTCTGACAACAATCCGTGCCGTGGCAGGGTCCTCGTTCAGCAGCCGCCCCTGTATCTGCGACAGCTGGGACTTGAATCCGAGCGACACCTTAGGATTGGCTCCGCTTGCATTCCGGGCGTCAGCCCAGACGCAGGCATCGGCGGCCATCCCTTCGCGCACGGTAATGGTGGTGATATGTCCATTCTCAACCGCCATGTCGTCAAACGGGTAGTAGGCGGTGATGTTTACAGCACGGCCGTCGGCTGGAAGATAGAGCGATGCCCCTTCGGGTACGAGATAACCAGTGGTGCCCCGGTTGTCGGCAAGGTGCTTCACGTTGGCTGCAATAGGGGCATGGTCGTTGTCGAGCATGTAAACCCCGAAAGCCTGTCCGGAATGCCAGATGGAGGAACTTTCGGCGTCTATGTCGTAGACGGCGCCAACCAGTACCAGCGCCGGCTGGTTCACGGCTTCCGGATCATCGGAGTTATGGCATCCGGTAAGCGACAGCGCTAATGCCGGAAGGATGGCGGTAAGTATTGTCTTTTTCATCATGGTGCTGGTGTTCGGTTTTTATTTTCCCAGTCGCAGTTTGAGCTGAGCCTCGTAGAGCGACTGAGGTTCTACGGGTGTGCCGTAGCTTTCTATGACGGAGGTTTCGGAGGGGCTGAATGTTGCCGGACCTTTGAAACCGGCGATGACGGGCATGACAAAGCGGTTGTTGCGGCTCCATAAGGAGAATTCTCCGGACTGTCCGCCGGTCTGAGTATAGTTCCACAGCACGAGGCCGCGCAGATGGTTAGGGCCGAGAGCGGCGTCGCCGCCGGCGTGGTTCTGATTCAGCCCTCCCTGGCACAGGTCGAGCAGAGTGTTGCGCGGTTGGCTGCAGTGAGCCTCGAAGCTTGAGGACGCGCCGATGGTGCAACGCAGCAGCACAGTGTGCGAGGCGGTTTTTGACACACCCACGGAGTGATATTGACCGGAGCGGTCCTCAACATTGTATATCAGCACGTTGGTGGACGCCTGCGAGCGTATGGCCGAATGGCCGGCGTTGCCCTCAATAGTGCAGTCATCCACAGTGATATTGCATGACTGCATTATGCTGACGGCTTCACTGACGTTGACAAACCGGCAGCGTCGCACCCATCCGTGAGCCTGACGCAGGAATGTGAGCATGCGCCAGCCGCTGTCGTGAACGGCGTCCTTGTGGTGGACAAATTCGTCGGTGAAGGCTCCTTCGAAACATATGTCCTCCACACCACAGCCGTTACGGTCAAGGACAGCATGCAACGTCCAGTTGCCAAGAGGGTCGATATCGTGGCCTAAAGGCTCGTACAGGGTGATGCGTCGGCCGTTGATGCGTTTCACTGTGTGATATTCCGCCACAGTCACTCCCTCGGTTATCAGTTCGCTGAACTCTCCGTCGACGGCATGCGGGGCAAGCTCGGCGGCAATTGTCCCGGGGCGTTTGTCGCCGGCGAGTTTTACGAGCACTCTTTGTCCCACCGACAGGGCGGAGGCTGACGCTACTTCGATTTCGTGTGAACCGGCCTGCGATTCAGCGGTAATTTCGGTGAGCCGCAACTGCTCGTCGGAGCGGGAACGTACATAACGGAACGAGAGGAGTTCGGGCGTGTTCCACAACGTGCCGTCAAGCACCTGACCGGGACATGACATGCTGAGTACTGTAGCGTTGGCTCCTGCGCCCCTGAGCACTATGTTGTCCCCGTCAATGATTATCGGGGTGTTCGGATCTGAGTTGCCGTGGAGCTCGTAGCGTCCGGCCGGCACGTAGATAACGGCTCCATGCCGGTTGTCGGCTGTGGCCGCCTGGATGGCGCTTTCAAATGCCGCGCGGTCGGAGAGGCCGTCATCGGGGATTGCACCGTAGTCGCATACGTTGAATATCTGATGGTCTACATCGGGCAACGGCCTTTCACCCCACGCATAACCTGCGTATGAAAAGTCGGGGAGCAGTGCTGAACGCCCTTCGGCGAAATCCACCCATAACCGGCACCCGGTTGGAGGTTCGGCCGGGATGTCGGGCTGCGGCTTTTCCTCGGTTACCGGAGGCAGCTGCGCGTCCGAAGGATCGTCGCTGCAGCTGCATGCCACTCCGGCAAGAGCGAGAAAGATTGGTGTTAGTGTGTGTTTCATCGTATGTAGACTGTGAGTTGTTGGATGTTGCGTTCGCTGTCCCACATGTTTGCGTTTGTGGCTACGAATGTGGCGGTGTAGGTTCCCGGTCGGGTGTAGACGTGATCATAGAAGTCAAGACGAGCTTCTATCGATTTGATTGCCACACCGCGGTCGGGTTCGACTTTGCGCGGGTCGATAAGTGTTGACACCATCCACACACGCTCGTCGGGTTCGTGTCCGGTGAGCGGGTCGACAACGGCGGCCACCGGCTGGAACAGCATTCCGTCGTCTGTTACGAGAAAGTTCGACTGCTTATAGGAACGCTCGTAGACCGGCCGGAAGCCGAACTGTGCCGATGCATTGTCGAGAACCTGAGTTGTGCCGTCGGCGAGCTTCTTGGTCAGCTCCAGGTCGGTTATGTCGATTCGTGGCCTTACCACGTATCGGCCGCCACCGTTGGCAGCCGGGATATTTGCGCGGCCGGGTGCATTGTATAGAAAGGCGAGATAGAACGGGCTGTCAGGCCTGATATACTGCTCCAGCTCAATACTGCCCCTACATTCGACAGCCGATGCCGACGTGGCCACAGGCACAGGCAGGCTGTTGGCACCTGCACCGGTGAGCGGTGTCCATGTAGCAGCATTCAGACTTTCAGGGGTGTAGTCGCCATTGAAATCGGTGGAAACGTAGACATAGACCAGCTGGTGGTCAAGGTACTCGCGGTCGTTGTACTGCTGGCGCATGGCGCATGTGAGTTCCAGCCCTGTTATGTCGGCTTCCAGACGTCCTGCCGCGGCATAGTCGCATCCGCTTTCACCCGAGAAGAAGGTGATGTAGTCAGGATTGCCGGAGAACACGAAGCGTACCGGTTCTCCTGCGGATGCGTTCACTCCCGCCGGCACGCTTACCGTGAAGTCGACAGGTTCCACCGAATCGCTGCATGCGCTCAGCATGGATGCGGCAGCTATGGAGAAAATCAGAAGAGGTTTCATCACCAGTTGACGTTTTGTGTGCAGGCGGTGTTCACATTGAGTTCGGCCTGCGGAATGGGGAAATAGATGTGTTTTGGCTGCATATTGAGAGCGGGGAGGGCCTTGATTGATTCAAGGTCGTAGCCGGTCTTTTTGTTCTGGGCGTTGAGCGACTGGTCGGCGAGGACCTCTATCTGCGATGTGAAGAAATCGGCACCGTGACGGCGGAGTTCCATGCGGCGCGGCACTTCGAAACAGAGTTCGCGTGTGCGCTCTTCAATGACAAGCCTGTTGAAGCTTTCGAAGTCGGGGGCATCCGAGGGGTTCACTTCGGATGCTCCTGCGCGGCGGCGCACACGGTTCAGGGCGGCGAATGCTTCGGTGGTGGGGCGTCCGTAAACGTGGTTGCTGCATTCCGCCACCATCAGCAGTACATCGGAGAAGCGCATGACAGGGAAGTTGATTGACGAATTGTTGCGTGACAGCGGACGTTCGGGTATATACTTCGCACGCCATTTTGCCGCGTTGCCGTCTTCCTGATTGCGTTCGGCTGTGGTGCGGGGTTGTTCGCTCACAACGCCGTTGGTCGTTACGTATTTGTAGTCGGCGATGTTCCACCATTGGCGGTCGTCACCATCCTCATAGAGGCGGAACAGGTATTTGGTGGCGTCGTACAGACCATAGGCGTAAGGGTGGTTGTCGCTGGGTGTCTGCTGGGTCACGCCGATGTACAGGCCGAGACGGCCTGCCTCATTGGTCTGCGTCTGTCCGTTGCCGTAGAATTCTATCTCGAACATGGACTCATAGGTGGAGAGATCGTAGAGATTCGAGCACATGTTGATGAACACCTGCCGGTAGCCGCCATTTTCGCGCGGCAGGAGGTTGTGGCGTCCGGAATCGGCCACTTTGCGTGCCCAGTTCAGTGCCTCTCCCCACGTGTCGGCATAGAGAGGATAGCCGGCCTGCCACATGTAGGCACGTGCAAGCAGAGCCTCGGCGGCAGTCTGCGACATGCGTCCCGGCGATGGCAGCTCGCGCACGTCAAGGCATCCTTCGGCTGCATCTTTAAGGTCTGCGGTGATCTGGGCATATATCTCGGCCTGCGGGGCTTTTGCTTTAAGCTGTGTGTCGAGGTTATATGTGGGTTCAAGCCGCAAGGGCACTTCTCCCCAGAATGCCACGAGGTTCATGTAGCAGAGTGCGCGGAGGGCCTTGGCCTCACCGAGGTACATTGCTTTGGCACGAGGGCCGCCGCATTGTGCGTCGTCGCTGCGTCCGATGCGCTCAATGAAATCGTTAGCACGGTTTATGCCGTTGTAAAGGGCTGTCCAGCTGTCTAGAAGCGCCTTGTCGCTGTTGTTGTAGTTATAATTGGAAATCTGGATATATCCCGTTCCATAGTTGCGGTTGTAGACGAGAATGTCTGTTCCGGCGTCAAGGTCGCCCCACAGGTTCTGGCCGTAGGCACCGGTGGCGGTGAGTGCATCATAGACGCCCGCCAGCCCGGCCATACAGGTCTCGGGTGTGTGGTAGAGATCGTCGCCGTCGATATAGTCGAAGGGCTCGGTCTCAAGGAAAGAGCAGGACCACAGCATGCATGAGCATGCAGCCCCAAGAAAATATGTTTTAAGTTTCATAGATCGATTTTTACTCCAAAGGTGAATGATTGTGCCTTGGGATAGGCAGAATAGTCGAATCCGCGTGTCATGGCGGAATTACGGGTTGACACTTCAGGGTCGTACCCGGTGTAGCGCGTCCATGTGGCCAGATTCTGTGCGGCGAGGTAGAGGCGGACAGCTGAGAGGCGTGTGCCGCGGAGCCATTTGGCCGGGAGGGTGTAGCCCAGCTGAATGTTTTTCAGACGCAGGAAGGATGCGTCCTCCACTTCGCGCGAAGTGTGCAGGTTGTTGAGGCCGCGGTTGGGTGCCCACAGGTAGTCGGTGGGGGTGTCCGGACGCCAGTGGTCGGCGGCAGAGGCAAGCTGGTTCAGATGCCTGCCCTGAAGGCTTTCGAGCAGCACGCGGTTGTAGTTTATCACGTCGTTGCCGTAGCTCCACTGCAGGAATATGCTGAGGTCAAAGCCTTTCCACTCAAAGTTGTTGATGAATCCGCCGGTATGTATCGGCAGTCCGTGGCCGATGATGGTGCGGTCCTCAGTGGTGATTTTCCCGTCGCCGTTGATGTCGCGGAGCTTGGGGTCGCCGGGGCGTATGTTTGCGCGGTCGTTGGTGTTGTCGGGAATGCCGTCCTTGAGGCGGAAGACTCCCGGCGACACCTCGTCGAAGTCGGAATACTGGTACACACCGTCGTAGACGTAGCCGTACATTTCGGAAAGAGGATGATCTACTTTGCATATGTAGAGGTCGGGAATCGACGGATACCTGATGCCTGCCATGCGGCTCTCCTGTCCGTTGGAAAGCGCGGTGACCTTGTTCTTGTTGAAAGAGATGTTGAAGCTTGAGGTCCATTTCAACGATCCGCGTATGCCGGGAAGAATAGTGGCGTTAAGCGTGATTTCAAGTCCACGGTTCGAGATGCTGCCGATGTTCTGCTGCACCTGTGTGAAACCGATTGAAGGGGGAACGTCGGCGTAGAGCAGAAGGTCGCGTGTGTCCTTGTCATAAACGTCCACCGACCCGTGCAGGCGGTTGTTCCATAGCGCGAAGTCGAGGCCGATGTTGGTCTGATATGTGGTTTCCCATTTCAGATTGCGGTTCGCCAGCTGCAGCATGTACAGGGCCTGATGCAGATTGTTGTTCCACGGATAGTTCTCACCTCCCCAGTAGAGAAGGTTGGAGGGATACATCTCACGGGTGGCGTTGTTGCCTGTAGCACCCCAGCCTATGCGCAGTTTCAGGTTGCTGAGCCATCCGGTGGCTCCGGCCATGAAGGGCTCGTCGATGATGCGCCAGGCCATGGATGCCGAGGGGAAAATGCCCCATTTGTGGTTGTCGAACCGTGAAGAACCGTCGGCACGCAGGGTGGCTGTGAACAGATAGCGCCCCCGGAAATCGTAGTTGAATCGTCCGAAGAACGACATCATTCGGTCGCGTACGTTGTCTGCCAATACGCTTTGGGCTGTTCCGGAGTCTATGCCCCAGAATCCAAGTTCGTCCCAGGGAATCATGACACTTTTTGCCCCGACATTTGAAATCTGCTTGCTTGACAGAGACATACCGACAAGACCATTGAACTTGTGCTGTCCCCATTGGTGGCGGTAATTGAGCGTGTACTCGTTGCTCCAGCTGTTCCATTCCTTGATGTTGAAGCTGCCGTTCGAGCCGGTAGGGGAGTAGGCCGGATCGCCGAAATATGTGTCCTTGTTATAGAACTTTTCGGTGCGGGCCTCCCGCCAGGTGTAGGCGAAGGTGGCTTTGAACAGAAGGTCGGGCAGAATGTCCCAGTTCAGATAGGCGTTCATTGACAGCTGACGGTTGCGGAGACGTTCATACGTATTCTGTATCGTCTTAACCGGGTTGTAGGGATAAGTCCCTCCGTTGTTGTCAACTATGTCTTCCAGATCGTCGGTGGAACGGTATTTTACCGGGCGGTAGGCAAGCACCTGATAGAGGAAATACTGAGTGGATTGACCGTCGCCCTGTGTCGGTGCTGATCCCACCGACAGATTGTTGGCAAAATTGATTGCGGCGCCTATTTTTACGGTGGGGGAGATGCGTTGGTCCAGAGTGGAGCGTGCTTTTATGCTCTCGTAAGATGATTTGATGATCGTACCCTCCTGCAGATAATACGAGAGAGCAGCGGAGTAGCGTGTGTTCTTTGTGCCGCCGGTAAGGGCCAGATGGTGGTTGGTCATCGGGGCGTTGCGGAACACCTCGTCCTGCCAGTCGGTGGATTTGCGGTTGTTGTAATCGTCCAGCGTCTGATAGCGGCCGAGAGCCTCATCATAGCTGAAGTAGGTTTTGTTCATCTCGTCGGGAGTGAGCATTTCGGCCTGCAACTCAACAAATTCACGACCCTGCAGCAGTTTCAGTCCCTTCGGACGCCGCTGGTAACTGACGGAGCCTTCATAGGTGATGCGCGGTGCGGATTCCGTGCCGCGTTTGGTGGTGATTATGATTACACCGTTGGCGCCGCGGGCGCCGTAGATGGCCGTGGCCGAAGCGTCCTTCAGAACGTCGATTGACTCGATGTCGGCGGGATTGATGGCACCGGCGTTGGGGTCGTCCGTTGCGAAACCGTCAATTACATAAAGCGGAGTACCGTCGGCCGAATCGGAAATGGTGTTTGAGCCTCGTATCACGATGTTGGCACCCTCGCCGGGCTGTCCGTCGGAAGCAACGACCTGCACACCGGCAATGCGGCCGCCGAGAGCCTGGTCGAAGGAGGACACGTTTGCCTTGTTGAGGTCCTTCATCGAAACTTTTTCCACCGACCCTGTAAGGTCGCTTTTTTTGGTGACTGCGTAACCGATTGCCACCACTTCCTCAAGGGCTGTGGAGTTTTCCTTGAGGATAATTTCCATGTTTGTACCCGGCGTGGCTTTCACTTCTGCAGTTTCATAACCGACGTAACGCACTTCAAGCGTTGCATCCGGTTTTGTCAGCTGCAGTTCAAAGTTCCCGTCGATGTCGGTGATTACACCGACGGGAGGCTTGGTTCCGATTACGTTCACGCTGGCGCCAATCAGAGGCAAAGAGGCTTCGTCGACCACTGTGCCGGTGACCGTGACGCTTCCGGATGCTGTCTGAGCCGACGAGTATGCCGGAACCAGAAGCATAAGAAGCAGGAGCGAGAGAACTGTAAGTTGTTTCATGTCTTGCAGGGGTCGGTTTATTTGTTCAGAACAGCTTGGTGCAGCCTTCGTCAAGCTTTTTCTTGCGAAGGAGTGCTTCTAAATAATAGTAGTCGGCATAGTTGATGGGCACGTCGATTTCATGACCGTGGGGGATTGAGCCGACAGAATGCATGAGCAGGAAATGGTTGTTCTCTCCCGTAGCGGCGCGGTAGGCAGGGCTTGAAAGAGATGCGACAACCTTGTCGGCCAATTCCTTGTAGCCTCGGCCGGGCAGGTAGGTTGACAGTTCATAGAGCGCCGATGCGGTGCATGCCGCAGCCGATGCGTCGCGTGGTTCTGACGGTATGTTCGGGGCATTGTAATCCCAGTAGGGCACAAGATCGTCGGGCATCGAAGGTGTGTTGAAAATCATATCGCACACTTTGATAGCCTGATATATGTAGTTGGGATCGCCGGTGTAGCGGTAGCACATGGTATAGCCGTAGAGCGCCCATGCCTGTCCTCTGGCCCACGACGATTCGTCGGCATATCCCTGTGCGGTCTGCCGGTGACGCACATCGCCCGTAGCCGGATCGTAGTCAACTACATGGTAGCAGCTGAAATCAGGGCGGAAATGGTGTGCCATAGTTGTGTTGGCATGTGATACGGCAATATCATAGAAGGTGGAGTCGCCTGTAAGGCGGGTGGCCTCAAACATAATCTCGAGGTTCATCATGTTGTCAATGATCACAGGGCAGGCCCATCCGCGTTCGCTTTGCCATCCTTTGTCGACGTTCCACGACTGAATCACTCCGGCACCGGGACGGAAGCGTGTTGCCAAAGATTTTGCGGCATTGACAACTACGGGGGCATACTGCTCTTTTTTCCCGAGGCGATAGCCGTTGAGATAGCTTGACCCTATTATAAAGCCGACATCGTGATGCCAGGTGAGATATTGGGCTGAGTCGAGCGTCTCTGTGTAATCAGCGGCACGACGGCTCCAATCCTGATCGCCAGTCAGCTCTCCAAGATACCACAGACTGCCGGGGAAAAATCCGGAACACCAGTCGTCGACCGGTACATACCATATACTGCCGTCCAGAAGGGTGGTGCGGGGATTTACAAAATGCCCTATGCTGTCAATTGTATCCAGGTGACCCCGGTACTGATTTGCTGCGTGGGCTACATTCTCATTGATGAAGTCCGATGCAGGCGAACCTGCTGCCGATGTCACAACTGTAGCGGCGAACAACAGCGGACATAATTTAAAGAGTGCTTTCATGGAGGGTGTTGTGTTTGTTGTTTTTCATTTACAATGCAAATTTATTACTTTGGAATAAAGGGTATCTGTGCAAACCGTACAAATAATGCACATGTAAAGAATAATACGTGCCATTTGGAATTATATTGTACGTTTAGTTGGATTATTTATGCATATTATTGAAAAATAATGCCTAATTTTGCAGTGTTATGAAAAACATCCGCACAGCACATGCCAATTTCAACGGATCCAGGCACCTGACAGTGCTGACATTGCTTATAATCAATCTGCTGTATTCATTCTGCACGGCAATTGCGTCAGAGCCGGCGTTCAGCCGCCTGACAATGGCCGACGGGTTGTCTCACTATTCGGTCATGGCCACGTATCAGGATGAGCGGGGCTTGTTATGGATCGGTACGCGAGGAGGACTTGATGTATACGACGGTACCCATATCAGGAATTTCAGAAAAATTCCGGGCGATAAATTTTCGCCCATGAGTAACTATGTGCGTGCCATTACCGGTGACAGAGCCGGCCATGTGTATGTGCTCACCATCCCGGGCATCTGCATTTATGACTTGTCGGCTGGCCGGTTCACGAATGTTCCGGTGAGGCAGGCAACAGCAATGGCCTACGGCAGTGGGCGCCTGTTTTACGCCTTCGGGCAGCGCATTGCTACGTTGACCCCTGATGGAAGGAGCACCGAAATAGATATCAAAGGTGTTGGTTCGGAAGTCTCTGTTCTAAGCGTTGTTGATTCCGCTTTATATATAGGTATGGTGGATGGGGGGCTGATAAGGCATGATCTGCATGACGGTAAGATCAAAACTGTGCTCCCGCATGGAAATATCACATGTGTCTTTGCTGATTATGACGGTAAAATCTGGGTCGGCACGCATGCTGACGGACTGTATATGATAGAGCCCTCCGGACACATTCAGCAGTTCAGACACAACGCCGGGAACCCTGCATCTGTATGTTCCAATTTTATCCGCAGTGTGTGCCGCGACAACAGGGGGCGCCTTTGGGTAGGAACATTCGAGGGCCTGTCGTGTTATAGTGGCCGAGGTGCGCACTTCGACAATTATCTTACCGGGGCATATGCTCCGGAGAGCACTACAGCCGAGCGCTTGAGCCATTCATCTGTGTGGTCGCTTACCTGCGACCTGCAGGGAACTGTGTGGGTGGGCACGTACTTTAACGGTCTGTTGTATTATAACCCCGAGAATGACATTTTCAATACATACCGTGCCGACAATTCGCCCGGTATGTCGCTGAGTTATCCGGTGACGGGAGAGATGGCTGAAGATAATTACGGGAAGGTATGGATTGCAACCGAGGGGGGAGGACTCAACCGTTTAGATCCTCTCACCGGTGCTATTGACTGGCATATGCATTCCGGAAGTGACTATAATAACATAAAAGCGCTTAAATATGATGCGCACAGGCGATGTCTGTGGGTAGGCACTCATCTGGGCGGCCTCAAAAAATACAATCCGACCACGGGCGAGTACACCGTGTTCCCTCTGGGGAATGATAAGGCCAATATTGTTTGCGACATAGAAATGTACGACCAGAACACCCTACTGTTGGCAACCCATGACGGCATTTACAGGTTTGATATCCCATCGGGCGCATTTTCGCCATTGTTCCGTACCGGCTCGGAGGGGCACGTCATATCGCTCGCTCTGGACATAGTCCTTGACCATGCCCGTACTCTCTGGATCGGTGGCGCCGAGGGCGGTTTGTACAGCTATAATTTCAACACAAGGCGCATGAAGCTTTATCGTCACGATGATGCCTTGCCGCATTCGCTGGGCAGCAACGGCATAAATTTTCTTTATGTGTCGCCTTCAAACGATATCTGGATCGGCACATCTGAAGTCGGCCTTGACCGTTTTGACCGTGAGCGGGAGCAATTCATACATTATACGCATGCAGAGGGAAGCTTGCCGTCCGATTGTGTGTTTGGTGCGCGTCAGCTTCCCGACGGACGTTTGCTTGTGCTGACCGACAAGGCACTCGCCTTGCTTGATGGAGAACAGACCACCTCCTACAGCATCGGCAGAGCTGTGCCGCTCAGTGCATTCAATAACAAGGCAATACATTTGTCGGCTGACGGAACCATGGCTTATGCAGGAGGAATCGACGGGTTGGTTACGTTCTCCCCGAATGATCTTAAACCGCGCGAAACGCGCTACTCGGTGTTCCCCGTCAGGCTTTTTGTAGATGGCCGGGAGATTGGTGCCACCGACGATTCAGGGATATTGCCCACGGCTTTGTCTGCCACAAAATCTCTCACTCTCAACGGTGCTCATAACTTTTTTACGCTGCAGTACGCCATTACGGACTTCACTCACGACAGTAATCTCGTTCCGCAATATCGTCTTGAAGGCTATTCGGACGATTGGCTGCCCATGCCTGCCGACCGTCAGGTAAGTTTTACCAATCTTGATCCGGGCGACTATCGGCTGCATGTGCGCGGATCGTCGGACCCCGATGCACCGGAGCATATTCTTGAGGTCAGCGTGCTCCCTCCGTTCTATCTGCACTGGACTCTTATTGTGGCCTATGTCCTTGCTGCACTGGGGCTTGGATGGTGGAGTGTAAGCATTTACCGTCGACGCGTTGCCATGCATCAGGCCATAGCGCTCGAGCGCCAGCGCAGCAATGACATGGAAGAGCTGAATCAGAACAAGTTGCGTTTTTTTGTCAATATATCCAACGAGTTCCGCACGCCGTTGGCTCTGATTATGGGGAAAATGGAGTCGCTGATGCGTTCGCCACAGATGCCACATGCACTTCTTAATAAAGTGAACGGGGCATATACCAATTGCGTCCTTATGCGTGACATGATGGCCGAACTGCTCGATTTCCGCCGCTACGAGCAGGGTGCCATGAATATCAAGGTAGGTGAACATAATGTGGTCAAGTTTCTGGCTGAAATTCATGCTCTTTTCCGTGATTATGCAGCGGACAAGGATATCAGGTTCCGTTTTAACCGTTCCAATGAGTCGTTGATGTTATGGTATGATCCCGCGCAGTTGCGGAAGGTGGTGAATAATCTGCTTTCCAATGCATTCAAGCATACGGAAGCCGGCGGGGAGGTTACACTGAGTGTGCGCCGTGGCGACGGAACAGTGGTAATCGAGGTGTCAGACACCGGATGTGGTATCCCGGCAGAGGACATCGACCAAATTTTCAACCGGTTCTATCAGGGGAATACAGATGTGGATGGCGACTGGCAGGGTGTGGGTGTCGGGCTTGCGCTCGCCAAGGGTATCGTGGAGTTGCATCATGGCAAAATAGAGGTGTTCAGCACTCCAGGGCAATCAGCCTCGTTTGTTGTGACACTGCCAACGGGACGCGATCATTTTGCCGATGACCAGATTGCCGGTTCCGGAGATTACCGTCAGGCCAAGGAGTATAACGTTCAGCATACGCGTCCGATGTTGCCGGTCGAGATTCCGGCTGTCCAGCAGGAGGAGCCGGAGCCTATGCGTGATGACGTCATGGTAATCGCAGAGGGAAACGTTCAGCTGCGTGACATGCTTACTGATATTTTCCGTCCTTATTTCCGCATCTTGTCAACCGGTGACGGCACAGAGGCCATGAATATGATTGAAGAGAACTCGCCGCGCCTGATTGTCAGCGGCTACAGTCTGCCGGGTATATCAGGTGTGAAACTATGCCGGAAAGTGAAGTCGCAGAGTACGACGGCCGATACACCGTATGTATTTGTTAGCTCGCATAGCGCTGACCATGAGATTCTTGAGGCTCTTAATGCCGGTGCGGACGATTACCTTACTCTTCCGTTCGATGTACGTCAGTTGCTGGCCCGTTGCCGAAATCTTGTGTCAAAGCACCAGAAACGTGCCGACAACAAAGTGTCGGCGCGTCCAGATGATACAACAGATTCCATGTTTGCTTCTAATGGCGCGGACATAGCGTTCATGCGCCGCGCAGTGGAGGTAGTGGAAGCGAACCTCGCTGATGGGGACTTCAATATAGACCGGTTTGCAGCGGCAATGAATGTGTCGCGGACATCGCTGTTCTTGCGCATCAAGACAGTATCCGGACAGACGCCAAACGACTTTGTGGTTGCCATAAAGATGAAACATGCGATGAAAATGCTCAGCGAGCAGCCTGAAACCAATATATCCGATATCGCCTATGCCTTGGGCTTCTCGTCGCCACGGTATTTCAGCCGCTGTTTCAAAGAACGTTTCCATCAGTCACCGCGGGCTTATCGCGCTGGCCATGGAGGAGTGTGACAGTGTCTGCCGGGCGCTGAATGCATGCATTAGTTCTTATTGTGCGTAAATATGTTTAAATTTGCGGTGTCATGAAAAAAATCATAGCTTTATTTGTTTTTTTAATTTCTTTGGTGTCCTCAAATGCAGTGGAATTAAGATTTTATCCCTATGAGCTGAAGTTGCGTCATGCATTCAATCTTGCATCCATGTCGCGCACATCCACTCCGGGAGTGCAGGTGGAAATCACCATCGATTCAATCACCGGCTATGGTGAGGCATCGATGCCCCCATATCTTGGAGAGTCGGTAAAATCCGTCACTGAATTCCTTTCGCTCATTGATCCGTCACGGCTTTCTGATCCATTTGCGTTGGAGGACATACACGCATATATGGATTCACTTGCGCCGGGCAATCGTGCCGCAAAGGCTGCAATCGATATTGCCCTCCACGACCTTACGGGCAAAATGATGGGACGCGGGTGGTATCAGATTTACGGACTTGACCCCGCTTTGGCGCCGTGTACGTCCTATACCGTTTCCGTGGATTCGCCCGACGAGCTTTCACGCAAGCTTGCCGAGGCTGAACCATACCGTATAATCAAAGTAAAGATGGGGGTGCCCGGCGACCGTGAGTTGATTGAGACAATCCGTCGCCATACTGACCGGCCTATATGTGTTGACGTTAATCAGGGATGGAAGTCACCGGAGGAGGCTCTTGACAACATAATGTGGCTTGCTACCCGTAATGTGCTTTTTGTGGAGCAGCCGCTGAACAAGTCGGATTTCGAGGGGCATGCGTGGCTGCGTGAGCGGTCGCCGCTCCCCATAATAGCCGACGAGGCAGTACAGACGTCGGCCGATATCCCGGCACTTGCCCGATGCTACGACGGCATCAATATAAAACTCATGAAAAGCGGCGGTATGCATGAAGCCTACAAAATGGCTGTGTTGGCCCGCGCCCTCGGCATGAAGGTGATGATCGGCTGCATGACCGAGACCTCGTGTGCTGTGTCGGCCGCCGCTCAACTCGCACCGTTGGCCGATTGGGTGGACCTTGACGGCAACCTGCTGATAGCAAATGACCTTTTTGATGGGATGAAGATTGTGGATGGCAAAGTCACCCTTCCGTCCACTCCCGGCATCGGGATTGTGAAACGGTGACAGGACAAGTGTGATGCTCAGCCGGAGGCTGTGCGCGTCCACGTCATCCAATCCTCGCCGGATATTGCCGAGGTTTTATTGCCGTGCTTTCACCGAATCTACGTTCAGTCTGAACCGCATGCTCCTTCTGTGCGTTGCAATATTGTTAGGGGAGGGGTATTGCAGGAAATACATATAATAAAGATTGAAATATGGTGAATAAAGCAGGAATTTACAGATTGGCTTCAATTGCATGCATTATGGTTGCTGCGGCAGCTGTTACCGGCAAAGCAGACGCGTGTACGCGTGCAGTTTATCTCGGTCCGGACAATATGATAGTGACAGGCCGAACGATGGATTGGAAAGAAGATCCACAGTCCAACATCTATTTCTTTCCAAGAGGCATGGAACGCCGGGGAGGTAAAACCGATAATACAATTAAATGGACATCGGTTTACGGCAGTGTGGTGACGGCCGGATATGACATCGGTGTGTGTGTGACGGAATGAACGAGAAAGGCCTTGTGGCAAATCTGCTGTTCCTGGCGGAATCGGATTATCATAGACCGGACGACAAACGCCCCTTCATGGGACTTAGCATATGGACACAGTATGTGCTTGACAATTTTGCTACGGTCGATGAGGCGGTGGAGGTCCTTGGCAAAGAGGTTTTCCGTATAGATGACCCTGATTTGCCAAACGGCGCAAAATCGACTTTACACCTTTCCATATCGGATCCTACAGGGAACAGCGCCATATTTGAATATATTAATGGAAATCTCGTGATTCATCACGGGCGCGACTGTCAGGTGATGACCAACTCGCCTACATACGACAAGCAACAGACTTTGGATGACTATTGGGAGCAGATCGGCGGTCTTGTCATGCTGCCGGGCACCAATCGCGCGTCCGACCGTTTCGTCAGGGCATCTTTTTACATAAAAGCCTTACCTCAGACAGCGGATTATCGTCAGGCTGTGGCCGGGGTGTTCAGTGTGATGCGAAATGTATCAGTGCCGTTAGGCATCTCCATCCCTTCCCAGCCTAATATTGCCTCCACCCGATGGCGGACTGTGGCAGACCAGAAAAACAGGGTTTATTATTTCGAATCGACACTGAGCCCGGACATTTTCTGGATAGATTTAAATGCTCTCGATTTCAGCGCTGACAAAAGCGTCAGGAAACTCACTCTGACCAATGGTGAAATATATTCAGGCGATGCCGCCGTCAAGATGCAGGATGCGGAATCGCTGTCCTTCCTTTTTGGAATCTGACGCCCGATTTCTGAGAAAGATTTCGCGCGCATTGCCGTCATGTTATATAACGCCTGCGATAATCCCAATCGATAGCGGAGTGATAAATGGCAATAGGAGATAGCCGGTCCTCCAGCATCATTAGCTGTACAAAAGCAGAAAGTTGCCGATTGTTGTAGATAATCGGCAACTTTCTGCTACAATAGTCTGTGGAGATGGAGGGACTTGTTCCTTACGCTCCAAATATGCCTATTTCAGATAGTTAGCTATAACCAAATTTCTTTTGAAACGATTTAGTGACAAATAATCCTTTGTCGGATTCTGACTCCGCGACCCTGACTTTTCAGCGTCTCATCGTATTAGCAAAATTAGTCAATTTCTGCCGCCTGCGCAAGTCCGAAGGTTCGGTTTAGATAATAATAACACTGATTGTGAAAAGGCTGATTGTTAACAGGTATCTTACATCCTTTCCGGAAAAGATTCAAAATATCCAATTCATTCATGTAGTAGCCATTTGGGAATGTCGACAATGGAAATGCCTTCGTAATCGCTGTCCTCATGGCGCGTCCGGGCAAGCAACATCTTTGGATATGCATCCCGAATCTGCAACAGTGGCTCGATCTCTCTGCGGAACGTTCCTTCGTCGGCAATATTGTCGCTGACCTGGATATATATTTTCTCACCGCCCTTCATGGCGACAAAATCAATCTCCTTCTGATATAGTTTCCCCACATACACTTCATATCCCCGTCTTAGTAGTTCTATGTAGATTATATTTTCAAGCATACGCCCCCAGTCCATGTTGCGCTTGCCAAGCACTGCGAAACGGATTCCGGTATCGGCAAGATAATATTTGCTCAACGATTGGAGATAAGTCTTCCCTCTCACGTCATATCGCCGGGCTTCATAGAACACGAATGCGTGACAGAGATGCTCTACATAACTTCCGATAGTCTTATAATTGGTTTCTGTACCAGCCGCGACAAGGGCGTTGCTGATATTTCTCGACGATGATATATTGCTTATATTATCCATCAAATATTCTGAAACTTTCTTCAGAACTGTAGAACTTCCAAGTCGATATTTCTCGACAAGATCCCTTATCAAAATGGTGTCATATACATCTCGGATATATTTTTCTTTATCCGAATCATTCTTATACGGATACGAACCGGATAACCCGCCGAGCTTGATATAACGGTCGAAATGTTCGTCAAAGTCCCTTTCAACTTCAAAGTATGTGCAATACTCCTTGAAGCTGAACGGATAGACATGTATTTCCATATATCTGCCAGTGAAAAGTGTCGCAAGGTCACTACTCAATAAAAAAGCATTTGAACCGGTCAAATACATGTCGTACTTTTCCTCCGAATGCAAACTGTTGATTGTTATTTCGAAATTATCACAAAGCTGCACCTCATCAATCATAAGATAATTGTTGACGCCTTCCCTATAATTAGCTTCAATGTAATCATTTAGGGCATGGTATTCTTTAAGGTGTTCAAACTTTATCCTTGTAAGATCTATGCTGATAATATTGGCTGACGCATCCTGTCTATGGATCTGCTTAGAGAATGCACTCAGCAGTTTTGATTTGCCGGCACGTCTTATTCCCGTTATTATTTTGATGTCGGGAGTATTTATCAGATCCTCCAACTGTCGGAGGTACAATGGTCTATTTATCAATCTCATCAGCTTTTATTTCCCAAACTTTAAAATTGTTTTACTTTGGGAAACGACGCAAAGTTACTGATTATTTCCGGAAAGACTTTGATTTTCGTATTAAAAATAAGAAAACGCACAATCTTATCTCGTATAGTATCTCGTGTAGCCACTTTCCGTTTCTTGGCGGCCTTGGCTTCGCGCTTTTCCCGTTTGTGTTGCTCGATTTTAGATTTTGGAAGCTGTCCCATACTTAACTCATAAATGGAATGGCGCCATAGCGACCGTTGATATAGTCCTTTTCGATATTGCGGTCGTTGCGAACCTTGTTGCCGGAATCGTCGCGGAATTCTACAAGCGAATAAAGGTCGGTAGAATCGGATTTATCTTTCTCGGTGAACCAGATTTGATCTCGACGCAGATATTGAATGTTAAGCAAGTTGGTATCGTGTGTCGCAAAAATAAGCTGGGCACCGGTTTTGTTGAACTCCTTGTTCATAAATAGCCCAATAATTTTTCGGGTCAGGAACGGATGCAGTTTAGCATCAAGTTCATCGACAATTATAATTTGACCGAGCCTAATAGCATCTACAATTGGACCGGCAATTTCTATCATTTTTTTTGTCCCTTCTGATTCCATTTTGTCTGTCGGGAACTCTTTTTGACCCACAACCTTTCCGTCCGCATCATAGATGTCGTGAATAGTCTTTGAATCTACCGAGTCCTCTTCTCCGAGATTCATGCTTACCTGAATTCCATTAAACCCCAAGTGAGTCTGATAAAGTAGGTTCATGATTTCTTCCTTGCCGTCTTCCTGATAGAAGATTGTACGCAGAGTTTTCCCGGCATAACCGTTCCCATCCATTCCCGACATGTATTCAATATTGGAAAACCAGTCAAGAATAGACTGCGATACTTTACCGTTCAACTGTGCTACAAGAGATACGAACAACCGATTATCGGGTGTAGCGGTTTGTTTACCCAGACCTTCGGCAAAACGAGTTTTTGAGATTTTGAACTCTTTGCCACTGCGTAGGAACAATTCAAACTCCCTCTCTCCGGGTCTTTTCTCGTATAGCCATTCGGCAACAATAGCCTCTGCGGTATAATCAAAGCCATATCTGAATTTGGAGTTGTTGAGAGTGAATTGGATTTCAAAGGATGTAGGTTCGTCGCCTGATGTCATATCAAGAGAAAATGGTTCAGCTTCAAGCTTATCTTTGGGATTTAACTTGACAGAGTTGAGAAGCACATCGCGCATGGCTTTCAAGGCTTTCAGAACATTACTTTTGCCACTTGAATTTGCACCATACATCACAGCCACAGGCAGCAATTCCTCATCACATGACTTTACAACAGCACCCGACAGCTCCTGAATCGAAGCGGCCTCCATGCGCAGTGTCATCTCATTTTTGAATGACCTGTAATTCTTGAATGTGAAATTTACCAACATATCTTATTAGCTTATCTGCTGCAAAGATAACAATAAAATTCCATATAGAGTTTGATTTGTGAGAAATACTCTCAAAATTCGCAATCTAAAAGCCGAATTAGGACTTTCAACCTAAAATACTCTTTAGAGAAAGTGGTGAGAGAGGGGGGGCCTTCCATGTCTGCGGCGATATGCCGTCAACAAGTGACGGTGGACAAGTCCACTGACACCCGTTGACCGCATCACGCCTATGGGCAATGCTTAACACCGACAACGGCCATCGCCTTATGGAATGGCATCGGGGACGCTGCCGTCACCATAAGACTGAATGGCTGTTGTCCGTGTTCCAAGACGCATTGCCGGATAAGGACTTTTACGACCGCCCCCTTACTCACCGCTTGCACAGCATCCACCGAAAAGAACAGTGTCGCAATGACGGGCCTTTCAGATCCACGTCATTGCGACTCACTTCTTTTTTATCGGGGCTGCACCGATTTCTCTTTATTTAGTGTTTCAATCCATCGCCGCCACCGTCGGGTCGGCTACGATTTATGTTTTCACGGGCTTTCATCCGGGGGAGCCTTTTCAACAAGACGTACCACAACAAGTGCTCCGCAAAGAATTGCAAATGTGTTTTCCTTACAACTCGATGACTGCATCTGTCTTGAAATAGAGATGCTCCAACGCTCTGACATAACCCAACTGGTTGCACACGCATCGGGTGTTTCCTATCAGTCTTGATATGTTGCGATGGGAATGACCGTAAATCCAATACTTGATTTTGCTGTCAGCAATGAAATCACCAAATTCGGATGTAAAGGCACCATTTATTGGACTACCGTTGAATTCATCATCTATCAGTGCAAATGACGGCACATGATGTGTGGCTACGATAATATTATCGGCCCGGCTTTCTTTAACGGCGTTTTCAATAAAACTCCTGCACTTTCGATGCTCCCCATTGAAACGCTCCCAAGTCAGCACATTTTCGCCGTTCATTATATAATGGAAGTCGCTCACATTGCGCTGGGTGATATATCCGTTCTCCGGCGAGATTTCCGCCCATAGGGTTGAAGCTATCAAATCGGTAATATCATCAAGATGAATGACCTTATTGTAAACATATCTGGCATTGCTCCTCAAATTCAGTTCCCAGCCATCCGTCAGGTCATTTATATTGAAGTTCTTATACAGTTCATGGTTTCCCGGAATCACGACAACCTCTCGAAAGTTGTCAGAAGCCCAATCCCAGAAAGGATGCTTAGTCAGAGAATCATCGCCGAGATAGCCTATGTCACCTGCGAGGACAAGAATATCACCGACAGGCTGCATCGGATGTTCTCTGAGGATGGCGGAGTTTGCTCCAAATTCGAGATGGAGATCGGAAGCGTATTGGATTTTCATCGCCTAAAGTGATTTAGAATCTCGATTATATAGTCAACACGGTCATAATCGCCATAAGGCAGCATACATTCTATCTCCTCGCGGCAATTCTGACGGGCAAGCATCTCAGAAGCCCAGGAAGAAATAGATTCTATAAGGGCAGTATTAGTTTCATTGTCAAACAACGATGTGATGTCCTGACGATTGTTGAGTACATATATAAAATCCTCGAAGTCATGTGAGAATCTCAGGTCATCACCTCCACGACCTCTTATCGCCTCTATCTTTGTGGCGAGATAATATAACGGAGGCAGAATATAGACCGCAGTGCTGTCAGGTAATTCATATATTTCCCTATGTTGAAAGCCGGGGCGATACCATTGATTGGTGAAGCCGAGAATATTGTCCCTGTCCGGCATTATGTCCACAGTCTCGCCGTTATATTTCCATCGGCAAATCACGCCGGATTCTATGTCGTTTACAAATCCATGCCGGCGCAACAAATCTTCAAATTCTTGCAAACTGCCGTAGGTTGCCAGCTCTATCACACAGTCCACATCCATTGTTGGACGTATCTCTGTCGCTGCCGGATCGTCGGCATACAGTTCGGCCACAGAACCACCGACAAAGACGACATCACGACACAGGTCTCCCAGCCCTTCGGCTATGATTTTAAGCCGGTTTACATTACTTGACATCATAGGTAGAAAGTATTGAGTCCAGTTCCACTTTGGCGAGTTCCACTTCTCTTGTACGACCTATCCGGAAAACGTCGGCGATTGCCAGAAGACTATGCAGCATCGGATCAATCCTTACAGCCTCCGGAACAGTCCGATAAAGCGGAACAATAGCTTCCCCGCGTATATTCCCTTTTGCGTCCGGCCACACATACGCATCCTTTTCCGATAGAATTTTCTCATTCATCGGCGGAGCGGATATTGCTGTGGCGATTCCCCGCACTTTTGCCTGCGGCTGCACAGGAAAAACATATTTCAGTCCGTGAACCATAAATTCCTTTAGGGCAAGTATGTTTACACGTTGTTTCAGATTGTCAATCAGACGGGCAATGCGGCATCGTTCCAGAGCTTCCGACACTTCTGACGCGCTTATGCCGAGTTCTTTGGCAATCTGGGCATTGGTCATACCTCGTCCTGTCAAAGTGATTTTCTTCAACAGAATCACTATATCCTGTGGACGCATACCATTATGTGATTTAGTCATTTATACAATATCATTTGCAATTCGCGAATTGCAAATTTAATAAGAAATATCGGATTGAACAAGCCATTCGTGATTTTCTTGGTGGGATTTCAAAATAGACTGTCGTTTTAACGCTTCTTATACCAAGTGTTAAATCTGTTATTTACGCTTTAGGTATGCGATAAGCTTGTCAATCCCTTCCTTATGCTTTGACGGATTTTTGGATTTCAGTTTTGATATGTTCATAAGCTTCCATCTCACCGAAGGGTATTCGCTCAGATCTCCGGCACAACACTTACTCCAGTCCGGATTGCCGTCCTCAAAAGAAATCAGGAAATCCTTATCTTCTTCAGTCAACCCATGATTTACAATTTCAATAAGATTCAATCTTGCGTTTTGATAATCCTCATAGCTGAACGGCTCATCGGTCATCCCTTCAAATTGATTATCCAATGCTTCCCGTTGATCAATCGAATTGGGATTCAAGGATTCTATAATTGGCTTGTCACTTCCCAAAAGACAAAGCATAAAACCATTCTTTACTACATTGAAATCGTCAGAGGTTATGCCTCGACAGTCGAAAAGGTCTCGCGGATGCTGACGACTAAGAGCCGCCGCAATTTTGCCACCATACAACTGACTCCATGAAACTATATTGGCATAACAAGTCATGCCAAACTCGTCTTTTGCTTTCTCGCAAAGCTGAAACTTTTCGACACTGCCTATAATCCCTCTTTTCGTGCCGTTGACTTCAATTTTGATTGTGGTTCCTTCCTTGACACATTGCAGCTTCCACACATCCGGCTTATGGATAACGCGAATGCCAGGAACGGCTTTCTCAATAGCCGTTTTCAAACTCGCAAGATGTGTGTTTATGTTTTTCAGACTCGTATCACGGTCTTCCAATGGTATATAGGTCACATCTATATCGACCGAATATCTCGGAAGATTCCTGTGGAACAGATTTATTGCGGTGCCTCCGTGGACAGCAAAATCCTTTATCTTGAATACAAGTGGCATGACCCTTATCAGCAGGGCCACTTGTCGGCGGTATATGTCATTCATAATCATTTAATTCTTTAGGAATGGTGATGCGGTATTTTGATATATATACGCCGTTATCGACGAGCTTCATTTTGGATGAGGACAGACCTAATTTATCCACATCAAGCATATCAAACCAATAGTGCCCCGCTTTCTCCGCCATATACAGGAACATTCGCTTAACTCTCTGACTCGAAGTGCCTTCAAGAGCGATCTGGACATTCTCCGGATTCAGAGATGTCAGCTGCTCCATTATATAATACAAATCCATGTAGTTATAATAATCCGGCACAAGGAGCAGACACTCCAGAAAAGCTTGTTCAGGAGAGGATATTTTTAGAGTATAGTTATTATTCCGGAGGGCTTGTGTCAATGGCCTTTTGAAGATTTCTGTATGAAACGGCACAATCGACATGTCAAACTTTTCACTTTTGACCCAGTCTCCAACGCTACCGGATTCAAATGCAACAGTTAGTCGAGGCTTGCCCATCGGAACATAGTGACTGAAGCCCAAAAGTTCAAGTGCGGAATGAGCGGCGACGCGGGCATTGTTGCCGGTCTGATGATTATAGCAGTAAATAGCTGTCAGGGCAGAAAGATTGTCGTTGCGACGATACATCACTCCGCGAGCCAATCCCTCAAGCCACCCCGAATCCCGATATTTCTTCAATAACTGTGAAGAATAGCCCTCATTCCTCAGCCACCCCGCAAACAGTAGTCCGCCGGGAAGACTCTCGGAAAGTATATTGTTAAGTTTCGAAGCTGTTGCTATACCCATAGTTGATTAACTTTATAAAATATCAACCGCAAAGTTAGTCAAAATGTTTGACTCCTCAAAATATGGAGTTGATAAATTGCTCCAATAATATACTTGCAGTTTATTATTGAGGAATTATTTCAACTGATACACAGGCTCACATAAATTTCTAACTATTGTAATTTATCGAAGCTTACGAATGGTCTTAACAGGGTTCAAGTCCGGTCGTCTCTACTTATTTTTCGTTACGAGAGGCATAGCCAGACCTGCCTGTCTTCTTTTTGGCTGAAAGCCGTGTGAGGCGTTTGCCGATGGCCGCTCTACCTCACACCGCTTTCATCCGATATTAGCCGGCTCACACCGATGATTGTCAATGGAGCGGAGGTGAGCATCGGAGACGCGGCTTTCACCTTTCCGTTCCACAAAGTCACAATACCCCGGATTATAGGTGTCCGAAATCGTCCGATTTTGACCTTGATTTTCCGAGTTATGTCCGAGTTAGCATTTTGTAACCACTTGAACATAGGAGGATTACAGGTGTTTTAGTTACACATTCGTTACACAAGCCCATATCGGGATTTTGTGTAACGAGTATGTAACGAATGAGCGTCTGTTGCGGTCTTTTTTCTGTCCGGTGACGGTCCTGAGTCGTCATTTTTAGGCACGAAAAAACCGCAGAATTGATTGATATTCTGCGGTTTAGTCTTGTTTAGACTTTTGTTGGCCGGAATCTGTCCGACCCGCCAAGTGGAGATGGAGGGACTTGAACCCTCGTCCAAACGCGGAACTAATGAGTTTTCTACATGCTTAGTTTCAGATTGGTTTTCGTGGTGACACAGGCCTGAAACAGCCAATGCCGACCCTTATCCGCTGAAGTTTCGGAGGCTTCGCGCGGCTTTCGGCCTCCTATCCCCGATTTATCTGCACCGCCTTGTCAATCCGCCTCGGGAAGTGGGCGATTGGGCGATGTCTTGTCTCTGCAACTGTTGCGGAGATTAAGCGTGATCTACTGTACTTCGATCAGGCAGCAAGAGCGTAGTTGTTTTCGCCATTTAAAATTGCAATGTCCCAGATTATAGAGCGTAGGCATTATTGCTCTGCATGCTTGCTCACCACCTCTACGCGCTGTCAAAACCGGTCATCCCCATTTTGATTTTCACGCGGGTTGCGTGCATGTGGTCCAGTTGTGCCTCTCCTGGCCTCAATCGGATTTCTGCAAAGTTACGAACTTTTCTGCGTTCTGCAACCGCAGACGTGTAAATTTAACAGTGCTTTGCGCTTATTTGTTCGTAGAGCTGATATTCACGGCCTGTCGGGCGCCGTAATTTACGGTGCAAAGTTCCCATATCAGTTTTAGCCATACCAGCAGGACAGGCAGTGCTTTCAAGGAGTATGGGCGGATGAAGCCGCGTTTGATTACCGACGGCATAAGGTCGCTTGTGCCGAAGCTGCCGAGTATGAGTGCGAAGATAAGGAGCGCAGTGTCGGTGGTTGTGCGTTCGCCGGGTGCTGTGACATACCATATGGCGACTCCGAGCATTGCGATGATGTAGCCGCTCGATTCGCTGCCGGTGCTGAACAGGATGATGCACATCAGGGATGAGGCTATCATGCCAAACTGGTAGCCATGAAAACGGTATTGCGATGTTCTGGCCAACGGCAGCAGATACAGCAGGGCGGCGGGGAGGAGTATATACATGTCGGAGAATGCGAGCTGAGTGATGCGATGAATCATGCCGAGCACCGATATGTTCTGGTAGTAATTGCTTTGTGTATTGAACCCTACCGCCACGTTCATGGCATTCTTGTCGGATAGCGACGTCGCCCATTCGGCATATTGTGAAAGAACATATTCAGGGCTGCTTATAATCATGGGAAGTGCGAAGAGGATGGCAACCCATGCTATGTTCCATCCGATAAAGCGGAGTTTCTTGTCGGTGAAAAAGAATACCACCAGTCCGAGAATTCCGTAGATTTTCGTCAGGGCGCTTATCCAGATGAAGAATGCAGCCCAGCCGGTGCGTCCCTTTCTGATGGCTATGTATGCCCCGATCAGCAATGCCGCCACGGCAATGTTGAACTGGGCCATCTGCATGGAGCTGAGTACCTCGTTTGAGACGAACCAGAAAATCAGGATTTTACCGGAATGGTTGATGGGTAGGGGCAGCTTTAGGATTGCCACATAAAGCATTGCGCCGAGAAACAGCAGCCAGCTTATCAGGCCGAGAAACTGAGGCATCAGTGCGAATGGCGCAATGATGATGCTGAACACCGGGCCGTAGTGGTTGCAGTCGCCGTATTCGGCAGGGTAGAGGGCATAAAGCGATTTGAAGTCGACAAGATGATAATAAACGTACCGGAAAATCTGGAAGTTGTTCAGCTTGTCGCCTGATAATCCTCCTTTTGTTATGGCGGCTACGACCGCAAGGATGACCCACAGCACCGCAATGGTTCTGTAGTTCTGAAAAAACGGCTTTTTAAAAAAAGCTCCTATGTTCTGTAATATAGACCCCTTATCTGTTATTGGGGCGGCAGTATGATGGCGTGTGCTCATGATTGGTTGCAATGAAGTGCCGGTGTGCCGGAGGACGGAGGCGGTCCCGGCGTTTATTTGCCTGGCTTATTCCTGTGGGAGCCGTGACGTTCGGCCTCAATCTGCTCGGCAAATTTATTTGGAAATGTCAGATGCTGGCGTTTGTGCATCATGGCATACATCACCAGTCCGATGCCCATCAGAATGAACGGGATGGACAGCAGCTGGCCCATGTTGAGAGTCATGCCGATTTCAAAATCTTCCTGCGGATTCTTTACGAATTCGATAATGAAACGGCTTGTGAACAGAACGATGAAGAATACCCCGAATATCAGTCCGGGACGCTCCTCTGCGTTCTTCTTCCAATACATCCACATCAGCAGCGCAAACAAGGCGAGATAACATGTCGCCTCGTAGAGCTGAGTGGGGTGTGAGGGTAGGGAATAGATGGGCTGTGCACCTGCCATCCATTGATGCAGGTTCACCACAAAGCGGAATCCCCACGGGAGGTCGGTGGGATGTCCGTAGATTTCGTGATTCATCAGATTGCCGATGCGGATGAGTGCGCCCACCAGTGCGATAGGTATCACGAGCCGGTCGAACGTCCACAGGGGACTTTTCTTTGTCACGAATATAGAGAACAGCACCACCGCAATCATCAGGCCGATTGTGCCGCCATGCGAGGCAAGTCCGCCCTCCCATGTGTAGAGAATCTCGATGGGATGCCGGGAATAATAGTCCCATGCATAAAAGAACACATGACCCAGACGGGACCCTACAATGGTGGCGACAACTACGTAAATCAGAAGTATGCCGAGCCATTTTTCAGGGGCGCCTTCATGACGGAATATGCGTTCCACAATTTTGTAGCCTAAGAAAAATCCGATCACGAACATTATGCCGTACCATCTGATGGTCACGGGCGAGGAAATCAGAATCGGGTTGGCTGTCCAGGTAATGAAGTCAAGCATGAGGTTGCGTGGTGCTGTCCGGTGGGTAATTCAGGGTTTATTTGCCGTTGACAATCTTTTCGGTGTCGCGGGCTATCATAAGTTCTTCGTCGGTGGGTACAACCACAACGGTGACTTTCGATTCAGGAGTGGAAATCACTGTTTCGGTGCCGCGGGTTTTTGCATTGACGTCTTTGTCAAGGGTTACACCCATGAAGCCGAGAGGAGCGCATACATTGGCACGCAGACCGGTCTGGTTTTCGCCCACGCCGCCTGTGAACACGATGATGTCGACACCGCCCATTTCGGCAGCGTAGGCACCGATATATTTGATGATGCGCTGCTCGTACATGTCGAGGGCGAGTTTGGCACGTTCGTCGCCGGCGTTGACAGCTGCTTCGATTTCGCGCATGTCGCTCGATATTTCAGATACACCGAGCACACCGCTCTCCTTGTTGATGATGGTCTGCAGCTGGTCAACAGTGAGGTTGTGTTTTTTCATAAGGAATGTGAGGGCTCCGGGATCCACATCGCCAACGCGTGTGCCCATCATGAGGCCCTCTGTGGGGGTCAGACCCATCGACGTGTCGATGCTCTTGCCGTGGAATACGGCTGTGATTGAACCGCCGTTGCCGATATGGCATGTGATGATGCGCTGTTTCTCGATATCAACCCCGAGAATTTCGCAAACTCGTGCCGATACGTAGCGGTGGCTTGTGCCGTGGAATCCGTAGCGGCGCACGCCATCCTCCTTGTAGAAACGGTAGGGGAGCGCGTACATATAGGATTTTGCCGGCATGGTCTGGTGGAATGCGGTGTCGAACACGCCTACCTGAGGGATGCCGGGCAGAATCTCCTCCACGGCCTCTATACCTGTCACGTTGGCAGGGTTATGGAGCGGAGCGAGGTCGTAGCATTCCTTTACCTGCTGGAGCACCTCGTCGGTGATAAGTACGCTCTTGCTGAATTTCTCGGCGCCGTGCACTACACGGTGGCCAACGGCGTCAATTTCGTCGTAGCTGGAGATGCATCCCAGTTCGGGATCTGTCAGGATGTCGAGAACTGCCTTGACGGCGCCTTTGTGGTCAACCAGGCCAAGTTCCTTGATGGCTTTTGAACCATCTGAGAGTTTGTATTTCAGGAATCCGTCGGGCAGACCGATTTTTTCCACGCCACCTTCTGCCATGACGTTGTCGGTGGCGGTATCAATAAGTTTGTATTTAACAGAACTGCTGCCGCAGTTAAGTACGAGAATTTTCATGATTTATGTGATTCAGTAGGTTTGGGGTTAATATGCGAGTGAACTTATATTCAAGCCTCATGTATGGCCTGGTTTGCGGTCATGATGATAGTCTTGTAGATGTCGGCATCGGAGCACCCGCGCGAAAGGTCGCTCACAGGAGCAGCAAGACCCTGCAGCAGCGGGCCGACGGCTTCTACACCGGCAAGACGCTGCACCAGTTTGTAGGCGATGTTGCCAACTTCGAGCGACGGGAATACCAGTACATTGGCTTTGCCTCCGATAGGCGATTGCGGAGCCTTGAGCTTGGCTACAACCGGCACAATGGCGGCATCAGTCTGAAGTTCGCCGTCAAGGTCAAGTTCGGGTGCCATTTCGTGGGCTATGCGTGTGGCTTCAATGACTTTGTCGACACGCTCGTGCTTGGCACTACCTTTAGTCGAGAATGAGAGTATGGCTACATGGGGCTCTATGCCGGCAACATCTTTGGCGGTGCGTGCAGCGCATACGGCAATTTGTGCCAGCTGACGGGCATCAGGATCGGGGACTACGGCACAGTCAGCGAAAACCATCAACCCGTTTGTGCCGTAAGGCGAATTATCGGGCAGAAGCATGATGAATGCTCCTGAAACGGTGTCGATACCAGGCTCGGTCTTGATTACCTGGAAGGCAGCGCGGAGCACGTCGCCAGTGGTGTGAATTGCTCCTGACACCATTCCGTCGGCGTCGCCGGCTTTCACCATCAGGCATCCGAAATATAGCTCGTCTGCGGTATATTTGCGTGCATCTTCCATTGTGATGCCTTTCTTTTTGCGCAGCTCATAAAACAGAGGCGCATATTTGTCGATGGAGGCTTCGTCTTTGGGGTCGATTATGGTTGCCTTTGAAATATGATCGAGGTTGAGTTCCCACGCCTTGGTGCGGATTTCTTCGGGATTGCCGAGCAGAATGAGTTCTGCCAGACCGTCGGCAAGAATGCGGTCAGCAGCTTTTATGTTGCGTGTTTCGCTCCCTTCGGGAAGTACGATGCGTCGGATGTTGGCCTTGGCGCGAAGTTTAAGTCGTTCAAAGAGTTGCATGATTTTTTATTTCTTTTTACGTCGCTCGTGGAGCGGCACGTTGGATTGTGTTTTATTGTTCTGCAAAATTAACAAATTTCATGCAAATAACATCTTTTTAAACATGCAATTTGTTATGGTGTTATAGTTGGATGAATCAATAGAGTGACTATGGATTATGTTTATGTCGGTATCGGATTATTTATTATTGGTGCCATCTACAGGGCGGTATCTTCTGCGCTTTTGTACAAGGAGTACAAGAGCAGGCTTCGTAATGGCATTCAGACTGCAGAATATCGGCATAAACTGTCAGTTCAGAAATTCATCGGATTGGGCATTATGTTGGCCGGGGTGCTGGAAATCCTGATACTTTCCGTTGCCGTGAAATGAGCCGGCCAACGTTGTATCCTCTGATATCTGAAATTATAAGACGGTGTGCCGAGGTAGTCAATCCGGCACACCGTCTGTGGTTAATAGGGATTATTGTGGTTATGCGTACATGTTCACGATAGCCTCATAGAGCTCCTGCTTGCCGGAAGTAACTGCCGGTTCCGGCTGGGTCTTGGCGTATTCCACCACTTCCTCGAGAGTGAGTTTGCTCTCTTCGAACTCCTTGCCTTTGCCTGAGTCGAACGATGCATATCGCTCGGCCAGCATCTTTTTGTAAGGCGATTTCTCAAGCACGTCTGCAGCGCTGAGCAGGGCGCGTGCCATGGCGTCCATACCCGCGATGTGTGCAATGAAGATGTCTTCAAGGTCAGTGGAGTTGCGGCGGGTCTTGGCATCGAAGTTGGTGCCTCCGTTGCCGAGGCCACCGTTGCGGATAATCTGCATCATGGCCTGTGTCAGCTCGTAGTTGTCGATGGGGAACTGGTCGGTGTCCCAGCCGTTCTGGTAGTCGCCGCGGTTTGCATCGATGCTGCCGAGCATTCCGTTGTCCACGGCCACGGCCAGTTCATGCTCGAATGTGTGGCCTGCCAGTGTGGCGTGGTTCACCTCGATGTTCACCTTGAAATTCTTGTCGAGGCCATGGGCCTTGAGGAACCCGATTACGGTCTCGGTGTCCACGTCATACTGATGCTTGGAGGGTTCCATCGGTTTGGGTTCAATCAGGAAAGTGCCGGTGAAACCTTTGGCGCGGGCATAATCGCGTGCCATACGCAGCATGGTGGCCAAATGTTCTTTCTCGCGTTTCTGGTCGGTGTTGAGCAGGCTCATGTAGCCTTCGCGTCCGCCCCAGAACACATAGTTCTGTCCGCCCAGCGCAATGGTGGCGTCGATGGCGTTCTTGATCTGAACAGCCGCACGTGCCACCACGTCGAAGTCAGGGTTGGTGGCGGCTCCGTTCATGTATCGGCCGTTGCCGAACACGTTGGCTGTGCCCCAGAGGTTGCGGATGCCTGTGGCAGCCATCTTTTCCTTGAGATAGGCCACAATCTCCTTCATGCGGTTTTCGTAGTCCTCGATGTTGTCGAGGTCGCCGATGAGGTCGGTGTCATGGAAGCAGAAGAATTCCACACCGAGCTTCTGCATGATTTCAAATCCCGCATCCACGCGCTGTCTGGCCGCTGTCATGGCGTCGGGGGCATCGTTCCAGGGGAACTTCTTTGTGCCTGTTCCGAACTGGTCGCCACCTTCGGCACACAGGGTGTGCCACCAGGCCATGGCGAAGCGCAGCCACTCCTTCATGGGCTTGCCCAGCACAATGCGGTCTGCATCATAATAGCGGAATGCGAAGGGATTGTGTGATTCTGTTCCTTCAAATTTGATTTTCCCTATCGTGGGGAAATATTCTTTCTGTGACATTATTTATATATTTAAGTTGTTGTATTATTTGGTGCTTGTAACTTAATGACACATCATTACTGTTGCGGATTGGCCAGTTCCCGGGCAAGGCACTCTTTCCAGCGTGTGTAAGCCTCAAGATATGGCGTACGGTTGGCTGACGGATGTATTTCATCTATCATTTTCAGAGAGGCGAATGCTTCGGCTGGTGAAGCATATATGCCTGCTCCGATACCGGCGCCACGGGCAGCCCCGGCGGCTCCGTCAGTGTCGAACAGGCGGATGGTGGCTCCGCTGACGCTTGCAAGCGTGTCGCGGAAAATGGGGGAGAGGAACATATTGGCGTTTCCGGCATGGATGGTGTTGACGGAAAGTCCTATCTGCTGCATGATTTCAATTCCGTACATGAATGAGAATACAATCCCCTCCTGTGCGGCACGCAGCAGATGGCTGCGGTTGTGCAGATTGAAATTGATGCCGTGGATAGAGCTGCCTATGTTGCGGTTTTCAAGAACACGCTCAGCACCGTTGCCGAAAGGCAGGATGGTCACGCCTTCGCTCCCGACTGGAGCCTGCGCCGCGAGCGCATTCATTTCGTCGTAAGAGCATCCGGTGGGAGCTATGTTCCTTTTCATCCATGAATTCAAGATGCCGGTGCCGTTTATGCAGGTCATTACTCCGATGCGGGGCTTCTCGGCCGTATGGCTCACGTGGGCGAAATTGTTCACACGGCTGAGAGGGTCGTATTCAACGGTGTCGTTTATGCCGTAGACAACTCCGGATGTTCCGGCCGTCGATGCAATCTCTCCCGGTTCGAACACATTGAGCGATAGGGCATTGTTGGGCTGGTCACCGGCACGGTATGTTACCGGTGTTCCGGCTTTCAGTCCGAGTTCGGCCGCAGCCGATGCCGTGAGGCCCCCCTGATAGCCGAAAGTAGGGGTAAGTTCGGGCAGCATTTCGTTCTGATAGCCGAAATAATTCATCATGATTTCGGCTGGACGGTTGTTGACGAAATCCCATAACATGTATTCCGACAGTCCTTCCGGGTTGGTGACGCATTCACCGGTCATGAGCCATGCTATATAATCGCCCGGAAGCATCACCTTCCAGATTCTGGCGAATGTTTCAGGTTCGTTTTCCTTTATCCATGCAAGTTTGGTAGCGGTGAAGTTTCCCGGCTTGTTGAGCAGGACCGGCATTATCTTTTCAGACCCGATTTCGGCAACGGCTTTTTCACCGTACGGCACACCGCGACTGTCGCACCAAATAATGGAGTCGCGGAGCAGATTGCCATCCTTATCCACAATCACCACACCATGCATCTGATAGGATATACCGATAGCTCTGACTTCATCGGCCTGAACAGCAGCCTTCTGCATTACGGACTTTGTGGCTTCTTTCAGCGACGTCCACCAGGATTGCGGATCCTGCTCGGCCCATCCAGGTTTTAAAGATTTGATTGGTGCTTCCTGTTTCGGAAAAAAATCGGATGCGGCGATCGCTCCGGTTTCTGCATTGACCAGACAGGCCTTAACACTCGATGTGCCTATGTCATATCCTAATAAGTACATACGTTGAATATGATAAATAAATTTAGTTACTAATTTACCATTTTTATTCGTATTATATAGACTTTCCACCTATCCGTAATGAAGGTTTTATCTTATTTAAGATTTCTCCGATTTGTTAAATTTTACTAACTTTGCGGCATGAATCCATTACGTATTATTGCATTGTGTGGCCTGGTGGCTTTCTCTGCCTTTGCAATTGAAGCTTCGGAGTTGACCGGGCTGGAGAAGGGCGATAAAGGCAGTGAGTTTGCTGTTGCGTCGGTTTCCGTCGCCGACGGAGCAGCGAAGAATAAAACAGACTATGTTCCCAAGATTCATGGCGTTATAAGGACACGCTGGGAGGGGGAATTCGCACATGACGGCGAGGATTTCCATCAGCGTTTCCAGGTGCGCAACGCGCGTTTGCTTGTTGAAGGCAATGTGCTCAGTAATGTTGGCTATTATGTCCGCATCGATGCCTGTGACCGTGGAAAGATGAAGATTCTTGATGCATGGGTACGGTGGACCATCGACAGACACTGGCGTGTGCAGGCCGGTCAGTTCCGCATCCCCTTCGGAACCGACTGTTTCCGAGGCCCAGGCTCCTATTATTTTGCCAACCGTTCGTTTGTCGGAAAATATCTGCTTAACATCCGTCAGGTGGGTGCGAAAGTGGGTTATTACGGCACAAAGGTTCCGTTGACGGTGGAAGCCGGCATGTTCAATGCCACTCCTATGACCGATCATGAACCATGGCAGGATGCCATGGACTATGCAGTCAAGGCATCGTACACACTGGGGAATATAACACTTGCATCGAGTTTTGCATCGGTTGAACCGTATGGCGTGAGAATGAATGTTGTATCCGGATCGGCCACATGGCAATGGGACCGCATGATTGTTGAAGGGGAATATGTGAACAAGCATTATACCAACCACGCACACGATGCCGTGGATGGCTGGAATGTGTTCGGTTCTTATGCGTTGCCGCTTCGTAAGAGTGTTTTCAATCAGCTGTCCTTTCAGGCCCGTTATGACGGCATGCTTGCCCATTCAACAGGAAAGCCGGATAGCGACGGATTGCTGCCTACCGACGACCCTCGCCGGCACCGCATCACGGTGGGCTCTCAGTTAGCTTACGTTAAGAAGCCGCTGAAGGCGCTGATTCGCCTGAACTACGAACATTATTTTTATGGCAGCGGAACACCGGCTCCGCAAGGGGAGAGCAACAAAGTTGTGGCTGAACTTGTGGTTACATTCTGATGTGCCACCCGGATGCTTCATCAAGACAACCCCGAATAATAAATCAAAACACAAAGTGCAGTGGCTATGCTACTGCACTTTTATTATGTTCATATGGCAGTTGCGGCAGTCGAAATCCAGCCGGAACCGCAGTTGCCCGGAGGTCAGGAACAGTTTTGCCGGAAGTTTGGTTGCATTCTCTTTTCTTAGGCATGCTCCCATTTCATTGCGCAGGCAATAGCGGGTCTGCATCACGCGCATCTCTTTGGCAACTACTGTATTGTCTGCCTCCACTGCGCGTGGCAGTGGTGAAGCGTGTGGAGTGGTGGATGCTTCTGCATAAAAGTCTGCTGCCAGCCGGTTGGCGATGTTGTCATGACGGCTGAGTTCATAGGATGCCGGAAGTTTTGGCGACACCTGTTTTGTAAGCGGACGTCTGTGAAAAGCGTGTGTTGCGCGGTAAGTGTCGGTCAGTGCATCTGTGGCTTGGCGGCGAAGGTTCGTAAGGACCGAGGCGGGAATGAACAGGTTGCCTGTCTCGTCTGTAATGTTCGTGGCAACATAGGGGGTGTCGCCGAGTTTAGTCAGTATTCTGGCGCGGTTGGCATGCTGGTCGGTCTTTGCTTCAACGGCTTCAATGTGTGTTGAAACCGAGATTCCTGTTCCGTTAGCATCCGTGATGTCAATAATAAGCTGAGAGGCTGCGGTGCGGAGGCGGATGGAGACTTCGATGGTGCGGGTTGCCGTCCCTTTGGTTTCCAGAGTGTCATTCCAGGCTTTGTCGTTATTACGGTATAGCTCAGTGCCGGGAGTGACGTCAATATCGGTGGCTGTGTTCAATAGATTTCCATCTATTCTGTTGAGCCTGAATCCCACGAATTCCCCTGATTTATTGAAGTACCCCAGTCCGTCGCCATTATGCAGCTCGGTCATGGCTCTAACCTTGACTTTCCGTGACGTAGGTAGTGAAATGACCGTGGCCACTTTTTCACCTGTCCATTTGGGCGAGTTGAATGTCGCAATTTTTTCATCCGATTTCGGGCGTCCGAATAGATATCCGGTGTAGTTGCGGTTGAAACTTTTGTACAGGTCGGGGCGGAATGTACGTGTGGATTTGCCCCTTGAGGCTCGCACCCATTTGCCTGGATTCGCATCGATTATACGGTCAAGAGCGTCGCTGTAGGCGGCCACCACATTCTTCACATAAGCCTCATCTTTGAGCCGGCCCTCTATCTTGAATGAACTGGCTCCGGCCTTCAGAAGGTCGGCAAGCATGTCGATGCGGTTCATGTCTTTAAGCGACAGCAGATGTTTGTTGCGCACCAGCACATTTCCTTTATCATCCTCCAGATTGAATGCGTAACGGCATATCTGGGCGCACTCGCCGCGGTTGGCACTGCGTCCGGTGGAGAGGAAGCTGGCCTGGCAGTCACCGCTGTAGCTTACGCATAGCGCGCCGTGCACAAACACTTCCAACGGCACTGTCACGGCCTGACGCATGGCCTGAATTTCCTGCATGTTCAGCTCTCGCGGCAGCACGAGTTGTGAGAAGCCGGCATCCTGCAGGAACCGGGCTTTTTCAGGAGTGCGTATGTCACATTGCGTGGACGCATGTAGAGCGATGGGGGGCAGATGCATGCGCAGCAGAGCCATGTCCTGCACAATCAGGGCATCCACGCCGATGCGGTACAGGTTCCAGACAAGACGTTCCACCTCCTGCAGCTCGTCGTCGTAAACAATGGTGTTGACCGTCACATATACCTTTACATTGAAGATATGGGCGTAATTTACTACACGCGCTATCTCTTCAAGCGGGTTGGAAGCCATTTTGCGTGCCCCGTGAGCCGAAGCACCGATATAAATGGCGTCGGCACCGTGGTCTATGGCCGAAATGGCGATGTCGGCGTTACGTGCCGGAGCAAGCAGCTCTATCTGTTGTGGCATTTGCAGTATTCACAGTTTAGGTTGTGGGAAAGTCATTTGCCCCAGCGTGCGCGCTGAAGCTCGGCCGAGCGGTTTTCGGCAGGATTGTCACAGTGGTTCCAGAACCGGTGACCTTCGAGTGCATCAGGCAGGAACTGTTGGCGGACAAAATTTCCGGGATAATCGTGGGCGTATTTGTAATCGGCACCATAGCCCAGGTTTTTCATCAGCGATGTGGGAGCGTTGCGGATGTGCAGCGGCACCGGGAGGTTGCCGCTTTTGCGTACTTCGGCCAAAGCGGCGTCGATGGCCATGTATGCCGAATTGCTTTTCGGTGATGTGGCGAGATAGATGGTGCATTCAGCCAAAGGGATGCGGGCTTCAGGCATACCCACTTTGTGCACAATATCAAATGTGGCATTGGCCAGCAGCAGCGCGTTCGGGTTAGCCAGTCCGATGTCCTCGCCGGCGAGAATGGCGAGCCGGCGCGCAATGAACACAGGATCTTCGCCCCCTTCAATCATGCGGGCAAGCCAGTAGACTGCTGCATCGGGATCGCTGCCGCGGACACTTTTGATAAAAGCCGAGATGATGTCGTAGTGCATCTCCCCCTGTTTGTCGTAGGCGAGGGGATTTTGTTGCAGGGTGGAGGTGACTATGCTGTCGTTTATCACCATGGGGGTGCCAAGCGGAGTTGACTGTTGCAGCAGGTCGAGGATGTTCAGTAGTTTCCTTGCGTCGCCTCCGGAAAAGCGGAACAGTGCATCGGTCTGCTCAACCTGTACGTTAGAGCTTTTCAGAATCTCGTCGGTTGATATGGCGCGGTTAAGCAGGGTCAGCAGTTCCGGTTCCTCCAGCGATTTAAGGACATATACCTGCGCGCGCGACAGCAACGGGCGTATCACCTCGAACGACGGGTTCTCTGTTGTAGCTCCAATCAGTGTCACCGTGCCGTTTTCCACCGCTCCGAGCAGGCTGTCCTGCTGGGATTTGCTGAAACGGTGGATTTCATCGATGAAAAGGATGGGACGTCCGGTGGAGAACATCCCCATGGCCTCGGACCGGCATCGGTCAATAACCTCGCGCACATCCTTCACGCCGGATGTTACGGCACTGAGGGTGAAAAACGGGGCTTTGGTGGCGTTGGCCAAAATGCGTGCCAATGTGGTTTTGCCCACACCGGGAGGTCCCCACAGGATGAACGAGCTGACGTTCCCTGTGGTTATCATGCGGCGCAACACGCCGTTTTCACCTACCAGATGGGTCTGGCCGATGTAATCGTCAAGTGTTTTCGGGCGCAGCCGTTCGGCTAATGGTGCAAGCATATTGAAGTCTGTTTGTCAGGGAGAAAGAATGTGCTGGAGTAGAGAATGTATATGTGTCAGGAAAGTCGTGCTCCGCGAAGATATTCCGCAGCACTCATGCGGCGTTTGCCAGCGGGCTGCACTTCGGTGATTTCAAGGCCGCCGCCGTCGGAAGCACGTGCAATCAGGCGTCCGTCGGCAACTGTCAGGCCGCAGTCTGTAGACACTCCATCAGGCGCGTCAATTAGTTGTGCCGAGAATATTTTCAGGGTCGTGCCGTTGAATTCGCACCAAGCCGCGGGGTAGGGCGAGAGGCCGCGAATCAGATTGTAGATGTCGCGCGCCGGCTTTCCCCAGTCAATGCGGCAGGTTTCCTTGAAAATCTTCGGTGCGGGAGTCGGTTCGCAATCCGTCATAAGTTCCGATTGCGGTGTTGAAGAAAGGTTGCCGGCCGCGATTCGCTTGATGGTCTCGACCGTGAGGCGTGCGCCCAGTTCCATAAGCCGGTCGTGAACACTGCCTACATTCTCGTCAGGAGCGATGGCAATTTTCTCCTGCGAGATGATATTGCCGGTATCGATTTCGTGCTGCAGGAAAAATGTAGTGACGCCGGTTTCGGTTTCCCCGTTGATTACAGCCCAGTTTATAGGGGCAGCTCCACGATACTTTGGAAGAAGGGATGCGTGAAGATTGAACGTGCCCAGCGGCGGCATCGTCCACACCACCTCCGGGAGCATGCGGAACGCTATGACTACAAAAAGGTCGGCGTTAAGGTTGCTGAGCGCATCCACAAATTCGGGATCCTTGAGCTTTACAGGCTGGAGCACCGGAATGTTGTGGCTGACAGCATATTCTTTGACAGGCGACTGGTACATGTGATGACCGCGGCCGGCCGGTTTGTCCGGCATCGTGACAACGGCCACAACGTCGCAGCCGTTCTGAACCATGGCATCAAGGCTTGCCACGGCAAATTCAGGAGTGCCGAAAAAAACTATTCTTGGTTGCATGTTGTGTCTTGTGTTTCTGATTAGGATTGAGAATTGGCGGATGCAGCGTCGCTGAGTGCTGTCCACAGATTGTCGTCAGGCACCGGAGCTGTTACCGATATCGGTTTGTGGCTGACAGGATGCTCGAACTCTACGTGCCGTGCGATGAGCGAGATCGATCCGTCAGGGTTGGAACGTTTGTCGCCGTATTTCAGGTCGCCTTTTATCGGGCAGCCTATTGCGGAAAGCTGCACTCTGATCTGATGTTTCCGGCCGGTCAACAGTTCCACCTCAATGAGATGATAACGTTCTGTCGATGCCAGAAGTTTGTAGCGCAGGCGCGCTTCCTTGGCATTGGCGGAGGGACGCACGGACGCATAGCTCTTGTTGTTGCGTTCAGTCGTGGTGATGTAATGCACCAGCTCTCCTGACTCCTGTGGCGGACGGTTGCGCGAGATGGCCCAGTACGTTTTGTGAATCTGGCCTGTGCGGAACATCTCGTTAAGGCGTGTAAGCGCCTTTGATGTTTTTGCAAACACCACCAGGCCACCAACCGGGCGGTCCAGTCGGTGTGCCACGCCACAGAACACGTTGCCGGGCTTGGCATATTTTTCTTTGAGATACTGTGCCACGATGTCGCACAGGGGCGTGTCGCCGGTTTTGTCGCCCTGCACTATCTCGCCGGGGGCTTTGTTTATGATTATTATGTGGTTATCTTCGTAAACAGGCGTCATTTATGAATCGCGGATTTGTGAGGTATAATTCCAAACTACAAATTTACTAATTTCTCAAGAAATAACGGCATTCGTTGCGTCTGTTGAGAATTGGTGCAGGAAAGTTCCCGTACCCCAAAAAGTTGCAGGAATCAAGAGGATTGATGAGAGAATACAGCAGGCGCCGTGTCACATATAATGACACAGCGCCTGCGGTGTTAGTGTGCGCAAATGTGCGCGGTGGCATTTTCAGATGCCGAGCTCTTTTTTGAGCACCTCAATCTTTGCTTCTGCAGCGGCATTCGCAGCGGCATAATCCGCCTTCGAGGCCATGTGTCCGTGCACTTCCATGTAGAACTTGATTTTAGGTTCTGTACCGGAGGGGCGGATTGAAACCTTCGTGCCGTCGGCTGTAAAGTATTGCAGAACATTGGAGGTGGTGGGGAAGTCCATTTTGCTGACTTTACCGGTTGCCACATCAGTGCAGTTCAGGTCGGCGTAATCCTTTACGGTCACAACAGGGCTGCCGCCGAGCTCTTTGGGAGGATTAGCACGGAAATCCTTCATCATTGCGATAATCTCCTCCGCGCCTGATTTGCCGGGACGTACAACGGAAATACCTACTTCATGCGAATAGCCGTATTTCACGTATATGTCCTGAAGCATCTCCATGAAGCTCATGCCCTTTTCGCGAGCCCAGGCAAGCGTCTCGGCCATAAGCGAGATAGCCGATACGGAATCCTTGTCGCGTGCGAAAGTCTCGGCCAGGAAGCCGTAGCTTTCCTCACCTCCGCCAAGATAACGGGCTGTGTCCTCGTTGTCGCGGATTACGGATGCAATCCATTTGAAACCGGTGTAGCAGTCGTACATCTTGATGTTGTTGGCATCGGCGATGGACTTGATGGTTTCAGTTGTGACGATTGTCTTTACAATGTACTCTTTGCCGGTGAGTTTGCCCAGCTCCGCATTACGGTTCATCAGATAGTTGAGCAGAATCATCACAATCTGGTTGCCGTTGACCAGTACATATTCACCGGTGGTGTCGCGGATTACGCAGCCGATGCGGTCGGCGTCGGGGTCAGATGCCACAACGAGGTCGGCTTCCACTTCCTTGGCTTTGGCGATAGCCATTGCCATTGCCGAGGGATTTTCGGGGTTGGGGGAGTCGACTGTGGGGAAATCACCGGAGGGAACATCCTGTTCGGGAACATGAATGATGTTGTCGAACCCATAGTTGTTGAGCGACTGCGGAATCAGTTTTACACCTGTGCCGTGGATAGGGGTGTAGACAATCTTGAGGTCGTGATATTTTTTGTTTATCTCCGGGCTGAGCGAAAGCTCCTTGATTGCATCGAGATAATCCTTGTCCATCTTGTCGCCGATGATCTCGATCAGTTCGGGATTGCCTTTGAATTTAATGTCGGCGACGCTCTTGATGCGGTTCACATGATTGATGATGTTGACATCGTGCGGAGCAATGATCTGCGCACCGTCGGCCCAATATGCCTTGTAGCCGTTGTATTCTTTCGGGTTGTGCGAGGCAGTGATGTTCACGCCGCTCTGGCATCCGAGATGACGGATGGCGAATGAAAGTTCGGGAGTGGGGCGGAAGCTGTCGAAAAGATATGCCTTGATTCCGTTGGCCGAGAAGATGTTGGCCACAATTTCAGCGAATTTGCGCGAGTTGTTGCGAACATCATGCCCCACTGCCACGGAAATCTGCGGCATGTCGGGGAATGCTTCCTTGAGGTAGTTCGCAAGGCCCTGGGTGGCAGCGCCCACGGTGTAGATGTTCATACGGTTGGTGCCTGCGCCCATGATGCCGCGCAGACCGCCTGTGCCGAATTCAAGGTCTTTGTAGAAGCTTTCAATGAGCAGTGTGGGGTCTTCTGCCTCAAGCATCTGCTTCACTTCGGCGCGTGTGGTTTCATCGTATTGGTCACTTAGCCATATGGTGGCTTTTTCCTTTACGCTTTTCAGCAATTCCTGATTGTCCATAGAGGTTGATTTGTAGATTTTTATGTTGTTTAATGATTTTATGCGGTAATATGACTTAAAATGCAAAGTTTTTACGTCTGTCGCTAAGGGGCATCCCGGCATCGCCCGGGTGAGGCATACGCGGACAGGCCATAGTTTTTACAAGGCCATAGTTTTTTACAAAGATATTTTATTTTAACTTAACGCACAAACAAATCTGCGCCAAATTTACTTTCATTCCTGTCATATATGTGCCAATAAAACAACGGCCGGAACAGGTTTGTTCCGGCCGCCATATGAGGTTTCGCCTTTATTTACGGGAGTTTAACTTTAATTGCGTGCCCACATAGCCTCGGCCACAGTGGCACGGTAGGCCATCAGACCGTCCTGTGAAAGTTCAACCACCTGGTCCTCGCCCGACGGGGTGGGCATATTTACGTGGTTGTCGTCAATGAATGTCATGAGCTTGTAGGTTTCGCCCTCGTTGGCTGTCACGCTCCAGCTGCGTTCGGTTTCATCGAAGTCCAGACGTACCACCGAACCATCGTTTTCGGAAGTGATGGTGTAACCTTTGCCGTCGCACTCCACAAGGTAGCGGCCGTCCTTGCCGTCGATGTAGCTTTTGCCCTGTGCGATGGGATTTGAACCGCTCCAGAACTCTATGGAGTTGAGGACAAGCACATCGGCAAGTGCGGTTACTTCATAAACGGGAATAATCCAGAAAGCGAAGAACACAAGCTCGTTGATAAACTTATTCCCGATCTGGTTGTTCCAGCCGAGGAGTTTCTTTGTCAGGGCAAAATTGCCGATGCAGGAAGAAAAGAGCATCGAACCTGCCAGTGCAGTGACAACAGCCACTGAAAGATAGCGTTTTTTCATTTCGATATGGATTTTTTAATTAAGTTGAAGCGTGAAGTTGATGATGAATTTTGGCGTTAATCGGTTCGTATCGGCTATCGTGCGACCTGCTTTCTGGCCTTGTTATAGAATTCCATCACTTTTGCGACGTATTCCACGGTTTCGCGTCCGCGCAGATATCCGGCTTTGCACACCGGGTCGCTGTAATATTCCGGGTTGGCCTTGAGCAGCAGCGACTGTTCCACATTGCCTTCCCATATCTGTGGGTTGCGTCCGTATTTGTCGGCCAGAGCTATGGCATCATAAATATGGCCAAGACCGGCATTATACGCTGCTATAACAAATTTGAGCCGTTCATTGTTGTCGGGAACCCGTTTTTTTAACGATTTGTCGAGGTCGTTCAGGATTCGGGTCGATGTTTCAACGTTGGCTTCGGGGTCGGCAATCATGTCGAGAGGCAGATGATAGGCTTGTGCGGTACGGGGCATTATCTGCATCAGGCCTCGTGCGCCGGCCCAGGATACGCGTTCCGGATTGAAATGGCTTTCGTGGTAAGCCTGTGCCGCGAGCAGACGCCAGTCAATGCCGGCCGCTTTGCCATACTTCTTGAATATGTGGTCGAAAGGAGAAATGTTACCGTTTTTGAAATCAGGAGTATATACAGATGGTGAGCCATCCGTCTTGCTTAACTCAAAGTAGCGTTTAAGCAGATTCGCGCTTCTTGATTTGGGCTGCTCCTGTGCGAACCATGCATCAATCGAGTCGGCGAGCCAGCTGTTGTCGTTCCGCACTCCCCACGCCGAGCGTTGATCGAAACTGAGCGGCAATGAAATGTCAAGGTCGCGATGATAGGTCTTGTTGATTTTCGCAATGTCGGAGTCTACCACGGTGAGCGGAATTTCGCCGGACGAGACCATGTCGATAAGGTCCTCGGTGATGAGAGTGTCACGCTCAATGGTGTGGATTCTGATTCCACCACCCAGCTCTTCGTTCAGATTGCGCAGACGGAATTCGTATTTCGAATTCTTGGGAACATAGATGTCCTTGCCTACCAGCTGAGTCTCGCTTGTGATAGTGGAATCGCGATTGCCCCGCGGCTGCACGAGAACCTGATGAGTGAGATATTCCGGGCCGCATGCCAGCACTTTCTGCTTGAATTCGGCCGTCACCGGAATTTCATATGCCAGAAGGTCAACTACCCCTGAATCGAGCATTTCTATCCCTTTTTGCAAGGATGGGGCAACCTGAAGGTCAACAACCATCCCCTTGTCTGCAGCAAACTGCTGCAGAAGAGAATAGTCGTAACCCATAGGCTCGTCGCGGTAGATGAAATAGGAGGTGGGGCTGTAGAGGGTGGCCACGCGCAGAGTGTCGGGCAACGGATGCGTTACGTCTTCGCTGTCGTAGCCGTCTGAAGTCTTTTTACCGTTGCATGCCGAGAATGTTGCCGTTATAATCAGCAACAGGCACAGAATGGCTTCATTATATGACGTGCGAGGTTTCAACAGAACGATGTGCAGACCGGTGCATGTATGCGGCTCCGGATTCAGTATTCAAAGACTCCGTAAGGCGATTTGATGGTGAGGTGGTTGGCTTCGGCATTTTCTACATGTCCGATGATGCGTGCATCGATATTGAACGCGCGGGCAATGTCGATAACCTCCTGGGCGTGCCGGGGCGATGTGTACACTTCCAGTCGGTGTCCCATGTTGAACACCTTGTACATTTCCGCCCAGTCCGTGCCACTCTCTTTCTGTATAAGATCGAAAAGGGGCGGGATGGGGAAGAGGTTGTCTTTCACCACATGTTTGCCGTTGACAAAATGCATGATTTTTGTCTGTGCGCCTCCGGTGCAATGCACCATGCCGTGTACGGCGGGACGCATCTCCTCAAGCAGACGGCGCACAACCGGAGCATACGTGCGGGTGGGCGACAGTACGAGCTTTCCGGCGTTGAGCGGGGTTCCTGCAACGGCATCAAGCAGCTTGCAGGTGCCGCTGTAGACCAGTTCATCCGGTATGGCAGCATCAAAAGTTTCAGGATAACGTTCAGCCACAAGCTTGCAGAACACATCATGGCGTGCCGAGGTGAGGCCGTTGCTGCCCATACCGCCGTTGTATTCGGATTCATATGTGGCCTGTCCGAACGAGGCGAGACCCACAATCACGTCGCCGTCCGAGATATTGGCGTTGTCAATCACCATGTCGCGGCGCATACGCGTGGTAACGGTGGAGTCTACAATTATTGTGCGTACCAGGTCGCCCACATCGGCCGTCTCACCGCCTGTTCCGTAGATTTCCACCCCATAGCCACGCATGGTCTCGAGCAGTTCCTCTGTCCCGTTGATGATTGCAGCTATTACTTCGCCGGGAACCAGACGCTTGTTGCGGCCGATTGTGGAGGACACGAGCATACGGTCGGTGGCACCTACACACAGCAGGTCGTCAACGTTCATTATCAACGCATCCTGAGCTATGCCTTTCCAAACCGAGAGGTCGCCTGTCTCGCGCCAGTATGCGTAGGCGAGAGAGGATTTGGTGCCGGCTCCGTCGGCATGCATTATGTTGCACCATTCGGGATCGCCACCGAGTATGTCGGGGATGATTTTGCAGAATGCATGGGGAAATATCCCCTTGTCAACATTCTTTATTGCGTTGTGCACATCTTCTTTTGCGGCTGATACTCCGCGGAGATCGTAGCGTTGCATTATGTTTGAGTTATTATTTATAGTTGGGTGATGTAATTGGTCAATTTCAATAAAATAGAGATGTTGACAGTGTGCTGTGATTGCACGGATGGCCGTAACTTAAAACAGCACAATGAACAGGAACAGCATCGTGGCCGGCACCACAAGGAGCAGCGAATCTATGCGGTCAAGAATGCCACCGTGCCCCGGCAGAATATTGCCTGAATCCTTTACACCGAGAGAACGCTTGATGAGCGATTCCACAAGGTCGCCCCATGTGCCGAACACGCATACCACCGCCCCGAAAATCATGGCTGTCCACAGGTCGAGGATATTGAAAATGTAGTGGAAGGCAGCGCCTGCGGCGATGCAGAATACAAGGCCGCCGAAAAAGCCTTCCCACGATTTCTTTGGAGAGATGCGTTCAAACAGTTTGTGCTTCCCGCAGAGAGAACCTACGCAGAATGCACCTGTGTCGCTCAGCCAAATGAGGATAAACATGCATAAAGTGATTTCCTTGCCACCCATCAGATACAGAATGCTGAGAGCGGCGAGAGGGAAGACCACATATACCTGCCCCATGATGGAGTGGGCCAGATGCGACAAGGGGTTACCGTCGTGAACATAGAGCTGGGCGATGAAACGGGCGATGAAATAAGCGAAATACCCTGTCAGGCAGATTATCTGCGTATTGGTGGCTCCCAGACTCAATTTGTCAAGCCCGGGCGATACGGCAGTTATGAGCAGACAGGCCCCGGCAATGTCGAGTAAAGACGTTGTGTTCGATACAAAGTTGCTGTTTGTGATGCGGTTGAATTCATTCACGCCGAGAACGGCAAAAAACATTAGCAGGCCCCACATCCACCAGGAGCCGGCCATAACGGCACCCACGATGGCTGCAACATAAAGCAGACCGGTGAGTGAGCGTTTGATTAAATTTTTCATACTTTGATGGAAACGTCAGTTTTACACGCAAAATTAGCATAATTTGCCGAATCCACCAAATGAAGCTGACACTTCCGGGTTGTTTGCTTGCGCTCGGATATTTGCTGTCTGAGCGGTCAATGCCACAGCTTGAAGAATAGCCCGGGAAGATCGGATGGGCGTTCTGCAATTATATCGAAATTAGTGCCGAAGAACCTCAGAACCTTTATGAAATGGCAATAAGCTATCCCCATGTCGATGGCCGAGAACCTGTTGGATGTGACACATGAGAAAGTGACACCGGTAAGGTGACCTTTTATATCGCGGTTGGCCTTTGCTCTCCAGGGCTGCGAGTTGGAGGACGAGGGTGCGCGGCGCACACATTCAAGTGCAACAGACACGGAATCGTCGAAAGACACTTCGGACACAGCTGTTTCACCTGTTATGAGGCGCTCGATAAGTTGCGGTGGCGGTGCGGATATCCCTTCAAACAGTTGTGCGAACGGTTTGCGTATATCGGCCTGGCAGATGCGTCGCATGATGCGTTCGGTGAACCTGTGGTCGGCAGCCCCATAGCCAACCGGAATGACAATTGAAACACTTTCGGGCCGGTCATGTGCAATTGCCCGAGCCCCTCCCATATGATCACCGGCTTTATCAAAGGCTTCCTGGAATGCCGTTTTCCCGAATGTGCCTCCCAGCCAGCATGTGTCGAGATTATGCTGTGTGCAGGCAAGCACCAGGCTTTCCATCCGCATGCCGGCCAGGATTTTGTCGGTTACGGACGGTCCGGACGCCATGGCCAGAAAATTCCGCGCGCCTTTTATCACGCCGTATGTTCCCGGGCGTTCGCCGGCCGGTACGTCGGCAATAAATCGGATTTCGGGGGGTTGAGCATCTGTCAATGCGGTGCAGTCAGCTTCATTTTCCGAGAGTTTGTGGCAGAGGCTCGTTATCAGATTTTCATTAGTTGTGCCGAGCGGTTTGTCCGTATATGTGCGCCGTGATTGTCTGAGTGTGACGGCTTCGATGATGTTCATGTTTTCCCTCATGTCGATGGTGTATAGTTGGACGTTGACAGTTACCTATATAATTCCTGAGGCAGCTTCATGGTTCAAAGTTAAATAAATTTTTGATAAAGGAAAGCTATTGTGAAATTCTGGCGGAATGAGTAACTTTGTTCGTTATGAGCAGTGAAACAATCACGTTTGCAGAAGACATTCGCAGTGCCGTCGATGTGATGCGTCGCGGTGGCGTCATTATTTATCCCACTGACACAGTGTGGGGTATCGGATGCGACGCAACAAACAGCGCTGCGGTAAAGAAGGTGTTCGAAATAAAGCGCCGTGCCGATTCCAAGGCGATGCTGTCGCTTGTGGCATCCGAGGCGATGCTTGAACGTTGGGTTTCCGACATCCCCGATGTGGCGTGGCAGCTTCTTGATGTTGCTGTCAGGCCGTTGACAATTGTTTTCGACCACCCTGTGGGACTGGCTCGGGAGATGCTCGCGCCCGACGGGAGCGCAGGCTTCAGGCTGACTAATGAAAAATATTCGTCAGAACTGTGCCGCAGACTGGGGCGCCCGGTGGTCTCCACATCTGTAAATATAAGCGGTTGTGCGCCTGCGGCATGTTTCGCGGACATCCCCCCAGAACTGCTTGATGCAGTGGATTACGTGGCTTATTACCGCCGTGATGACACTGTTGCGGCTCCGCCGTCGAACGTTATAAAACTGAGCGGATCCGGGGTCGTCACTGTAATCAGGTAAGATTGCGCGAGCAACGATGCGACATGCCCCGGGGCGCGGTGAAACTTATCATATATCACGAATTTCAGGTTGGAAAAGAATTGATGTTGACCCAGACCAGACAAAAATTCATATATGTTGTCGGCGATTTCTTGTCGACGGCACTGGCGTGGTTTCTTTTCAATATTTTCCGGTATATCGATATCGTTGAGGCGAATTCGGGTTGGGGGAGCCTGAAGAGCTTTCTGCTTTCACCCACAATCCTGCTCGGGCAGCTACTGTTTCCGTTGGGAATGCTTATGCTGTACTGGCTCAGCGGATATTATAACCGTCCGTTTCTGAAATCGCGTATCGAAGAACTTGTCACTACACTGACAACCGCTCTCGCAGGTGCCATCATCATATATTTTATCGCTATCGTAAATGATCCCATTCCAGACAGGCTGAGCAATTACGTGCTGCTGCTGATGCTTGCGGGCATTCTGTTCGCAGTGGTGTACACGGTGAGAGTGATATTGACCACGCGCACCACGCGCAAGATACGGCGTGGAGAACTGCGGTTCAATGCATTGATTGTCGGGAACCGTTCGAGGGCGCGCGTATTGCTGACGAGACTACGCATGCCGGTCAACATTGCAAGCCATGCCTTCAATGTCGTAGGGTTCGTTGATACTGACGCTTCGCATGCCAAGAATGCCGACCTTCCGGTAATAGGTTTGGAGGACGTTGAATCCTTCTGTGTTGCCAATGATGTCCGGGCAATTGTGCTTGCAACCCGTAGCCGGGAGTCGAGAGAGACATTGACGCTGATAAACCGTTTTCTGCCGTTGCGTATCCCAGTATATCTGCCGCTTTCAGCACAGGATTTCGTGACCGCCAAACCTCAGCTTCAGCGTGTGGCCGCCGAACCCCTCATTGACGTAACCACCCCGAACATACCTGACCATACCGTTAATTTCAAGCGTGCATTCGATGTGGTGGGCGCATCCGTTGCATTAGTGCTTTGCATGCCGCTGATGCTCGTGCTGTCTGCTATAATAAAATGCACTTCAAAAGGACCGGTGATATTCCGTCAGGAACGTATCGGACTTAACGGCACACCGTTCCGCATCTACAAATTCCGCAGCATGGTTGTTGACGCCGAACCCGCCGGACCTGCATTGGCTGTGCCGAACGACAGCCGCATCACTCCCATAGGACGTTTCATGCGTAAATACAGGCTCGATGAGCTGCCTCAGTTCCTGAATGTCATAGGTGGCAGCATGTCGCTGGTAGGGCCGCGTCCGGAGCGCGCATTTTATGTGGAACAGATTCTGCAGCGGCAACCGTACTATACACTTGTGCACAGGGTCCGCCCGGGAATCACCTCACTCGGCATGGTGAAATACGGATATGCCGGCAATGTGGATGAGATGATTGAGCGCATGCAGTATGATTTAATTTATCTTGAAAACGTTTCGATAACAACCGATCTTAAAATCCTTGCATACACCGTCACTACTGTGATCAGTGGGAAAGGTCTATAACAAACATAACCTATGCATTATAATATACTGAACCGCCCAACAGCTCAGCGTGCACATTCCGCATGGCTGAAATTTCTGATCTGGCGTCAGCATCACATAAAGGAAAAATCGCTTGTCATTATCCTGTCGCTCATTGTGGGGATCTTGGCCGGGTTGGCGGCCATGGTGCTCAAATGGCTGATACACCTGATTTCCGGAACCCTTACAGCCGACATAAATGAGGCACAGGGTAATTATCTGTATATCATATATCCGGTAATCGGCATTCTGCTTGCGTGCTGGTATGTCCGTTACGTTGTGCGCGACAATATTTCGCATGGTGTCACTCGTGTGCTCTATTCCATATCGCAGAACAAGAGCCGCCTGAAACCTCACAACATGTACACATCGGTTGTGGCATCATCGATAACCATCGGTTTCGGTGGGTCGGTGGGAGCTGAAGGCCCGATTGTCTACACCGGAGCTGCCATCGGTTCTAACCTCGGTCAGGCATTCAGGCTGTCGCCGCGTGTGCTCATGATTCTGGTGGGCTGCGGGGCCGCAGCAGGTATCGCCGGCATCTTCAAGGCGCCTATAGCTGGGATGCTGTTCACGCTGGAGGTGCTGATGCTCGACCTCACTACGGTCACCGTGATGCCGTTGCTGATGGCCTCGATATCGGCAGCATCCATAGCCTACATCTTCACCGGTTATGATCTGGAGTTTTTCTTTGTCCAGAGCGAACCGTTTGTGACGGCACGCATACCCTTTTTTGTAGGGCTCGGGCTGTTCTGCGGTCTGGTCTCGCTCTATTTCACAAAAGTGATGATGATGATGGAGTCATTCTTTAAGAAACACCTCTCATCTCAATGGAAGAAAACTCTTTTCGGTGGTGCGGTACTTGCATCGCTTGTGTTCCTCTTTCCCCCGCTCTATGGCGAAGGTTACGGTTCGATCAACTCGCTGCTCAACGGCGATCCGTCCTCTATTGTCGACGGTTCGATTTTTTATAACGACCGCGGCAGTGTCACGCTAATAATAGTCTACATCGGTCTCATCATAGCGCTGAAAGGATTCGCCACCTCGGCAACCAACGGTGCCGGCGGTGTGGGCGGAACATTCGCCCCGTCGCTTTATGTGGGCTGCATGGCAGGATTCTTTTTCGCTTATCTGCTCAACAACCTGTTTCCCGGACTGGATTTGTCGGTCAAGAACTTCGCGCTGATGGGAATGGCCGGGGTGATGTCGGGCGTGATGCATGCGCCTTTGATGGGCATCTTCCTTACTGCCGAGATGACCGGAGGTTACGAACTGTTCCTCCCGTTGCTGATAGTTTCGGCGATTTCATACGGCACCATCAAAATTTTTGAGCCATATTCCATTTACACCATGCGTCTTGCCCGCCGCGGCGAGCTGCTCACGCATCATAAGGACAAAGCTGTTCTTACTCTGCTGAAAATGAATTCGGTTATAGAGACAGATTTTCTGTCGGTGAAAGCCGACATGAATCTGCGTCAGATGGTGGATACCATCTCCAAGTCGAGCCGCAACCTGTTCCCCGTGCTTGATGATGAGAGCCATCTGATCGGGGTGGTGCTTCTTGACGATATACGTAATATCATGTTCCGTCCGGACTTGTATAAACGTATGTATGTGAGTCGGTTCATGGCCATGCCCCCGGCCAAGCTGTGCATCGGCGACTCTATGGACCACGTAATGAAGACATTTGACGATACCGGCGCCTGGAATCTGCCTGTGGTCGATGCCGACGGCAAGTACGTAGGGTTTGTATCCAAATCCAAAATCTTCAATTCGTATCGCCGTGTTTTGCGGCACTATTCGGAGGATTGATACTTCCCTCTTCACGATTCCACTTCTGTATATTGTGTAGTTAAATTCAGTGTTGAAATATTATGATTGAATATATATCTGGCAGCATAGCCGAGCTGACTCCGACCTACGTGATTGTGGACAATCATGGCATCGGGTATGAAATGAATATATCGCTGACCACATTCAGCGAGCTGGAGAATAAAAAAGACGTGCGTCTGCTGGCGCACGAGGTTATACGTGAGGATGCGCATGTGCTTTTCGGATTCTCCACTGCGCGTGAGCGTGCTCTGTTCCGTCTGCTCATAGGTGTGAGTGGGGTGGGGGCAAATACCGCGCGTATGCTGCTGTCTTCAGCCTCACCGGCTGAACTGGAGATGGTTATAACGTCGGGTGATGTGAAACGTCTCAAAGCTGTCAAGGGCGTGGGTGCAAAAACCGCCGAACGTGTAATTGTTGACTTGCGCGATAAAATAAAACCGGCCGGCGATACGTTAGTATTAGAGCAAACGCCTGCTTCCGAGGCATTCGATGAGGCTCTTGCGGCCCTGACCATGCTTGGCTTTGCCAAACCTCAGAGCCAGAAGGTGCTTACGAAGCTTTTTGCCGACGATCCGTCGCTTAAAGTGGAGAAAGCTATAAAGAAAGCGCTTACCATGCTTTGACCTGCGAGGGGAGGACATGCCGGAGAAGCCGTCTGTAAGGATGGACATTGTGCGTTGCAACCAACAGACATGCCGATTAAGACGCTGCGCAATAATAGAATATGGAAAAAGTTGATGCTGCTGTCGGGAGCCGTTGCGCTGCTGACAGCCACTTCATTCTATGCCATTGCCCAGATTGCCGGTGGTGCAACCCCGCTGGCTCCGTCTACACTTACACCTCCGCCAATGTATCCCGGTGTACCGGTGCCACTGAATCCGGCTGACAGCATAATGATGCCGTTCCCTGTGCAGCAGACCGTCCCGGCAACGTATGAGGACCTGATGGAGGATCAGTTTGCCGCTGACCTCTCCACACCGTCAAACATCACCACAGTGGCTGAGTTCGACCCTGTAACAGGCTTCTATGTGATACGAACAAAGCTGGGTGACACGGAGATTACCACCCCGTTCATGCTTTCAAAAAAGCAGTACGACAACTGGCAGCTTCGCAAGTCACTTCAGGAATACTATCAGGAAAAGAATCAGGAACTTAAAGACAACAAGCAGAAGGAGCCGTTCAATATTTTCGACATGAACTTCGCCTACGGGCCTCTGGAGAAAATATTCGGCCCCGGTGGCGTGTCGTTGAAAACACAAGGATCGGTGCAGATAAGGATGGGTATGAAGTCGAACAAGACCGACAACCCTTCGCTTGCGCTGGATTCACGCAGAAAGACATTTTTTGACTTCGAACAGAAGATTCAGGCCAACATCGGAGCCTCTGTGGGCGACCGCCTTAAGTTCGACATGACCTACAACACCGACGCTACTTTTGAATTCGATTCAAAAAATATCAAGCTCGGTTATGAGGGGAAAGAGGACGACATTGTCAAGAGCATCGAGGCCGGTAACGTGTCGATGACAACCGGGTCGTCGCTCATACGCGGATCAACGGCATTGTTCGGTGTAAAGACACAGCTTCAGTTCGGCAAACTGACAGTCACCGGGCTGGTGTCGCAGCAGAATTCGGAGTCAAAATCAGTCAACACCAAGGGCGGGGCACAGGCAACAGAGTTTTCGGTGAATGTTGACCAGTACGATCAGAACCGACACTTCTTCCTTTCGCAGTATTTTTATGAGAACTACGACCAGTTCGCATCCACGCTGCCGTTTGTTTCGTCGGGCATCAACATCACCCGTGTGGAGGTGTGGGTGACCAACAAGAGCGGCCGTTACGAGCAGGCACGCAACGTTGTGGCGTTCACCGACCTCGGCGAAAACAAGAATCTGGCCAACAGCTACTGGATTCCGTCGGCAGCCGTTCCCGTGCCGAACAACAATTCAAACAATCTGCTCAGCACCATCAAGGAGCAGTATCCCGACGCACGTAACATCAACACTGTCACACAGGCTCTGTCTCCTTTGGCAGCATACGGCATCGAGGGTGGTCGAGATTATGAAAAAATTGAGAGCGCCCGTCTGCTCAACAGCAACGAGTACACCCTGAATTCAACGCTTGGCTATATCTCCATTAAATCGCAGCTCAATGCCGACGAAGTGCTCGGCATTGCGTTCCAATACACTTACAATGGTCAGGTGTATCAGGTGGGTGAGTTCTCGAGCGACATCACCACCACATCCCAGTCGCTTTATGTGAAGATGCTCAAAAGCACCACCACAGATCCCAAGATGCCGATGTGGCGCCTGATGATGAAAAACGTTTATTCGCTCGGTGCATATCAGGTGCAGAAGCAGAATTTCCGTCTCAACATCAAATATCTCAGCGACACCACCGGTACACAGATCAACTACCTTCCTGTGCCGGGCCTCAATAACCTCAGCCTGCTTCAGGTGCTGGGGCTCGACCGCATAGATTCAAACGAGCAGAGCAATCCCGACGGATTCTTTGATTTTATCGAGGGGTATACCGTCATAGCGTCCACCGGCAAAATAATCTTCCCTGTCGCAGAGCCGTTCGGCGCTTATCTTGAGAAAAAAATCAACAATCAGGCCATTGCGCAGAACTATGTGTACAAGGAACTGTACGACTCCACTCAGGTGGTGGCCCGTCAGTTCTCCGACAAGAACAAGTTCATACTGTCCGGATCCTATCAGGCATCTTCCGGCTCTCAGATACGCCTTAACGCCATGAACGTGCCGCGCGGATCTGTGGTTGTTATGGCCGGGGGCGTGCAGCTTGTGGAGAATTCCGACTATACTGTCGATTATGCCATGGGTATTGTGACGATAACCAATCAGAGCATCATCGATTCGGGGCAGAGCATCAGTGTCACTCTGGAAAACCAGAGCCTTTTCTCCATGCAGAGGAAAACACTGCTCGGCCTTGACCTCCAGTATGCTGTCAACAAGAACTTCAATATCGGTGCCACCATCATGCATTTCTCGGAAAAGGCTTTGACCGAGAAGGTGAACATCGGCGACGAGATTATCAACAATTCTATCTTCGGATTCAATCTGTCGTACAACACCAAGTTCATGTGGCTTACCAATCTGTTGAACAAGATACCTACCGTCAACGCCACAGCACCGTCTACCCTGAACCTTACGGCAGAGTATGCCCGTCTGGTGCCGCATAAGCAGAAGTCAGGTTCGTCGAAGGGGAGCTCGTATGTGGACGATTTCGAGACATCGCAGACAGGTATCGACCTGCGTTCCCCTTATTCATGGTTCCTGGCATCAACACCTTACGACAGCGGTAAAAACGCACTGTTTCCCGAAGCGGCATTGAGCAACAATGTGGATTATGGTAAGAACCGCGCGTTGCTCAACTGGTATTACATTGACCGCATGTTCACCGAGCGCAATTCATCGCTTGCGCCGGGCTATATCAAGAATGATTTCAAACAGCAGTCGAATCCCTACGTTCGCGAGGTAACGTCGCAGGAGATATTCCCCGGACGCGAACTGACCTATGGTGAATCTAACGTGATTCAGACGCTCAACCTCTCGTTCTATCCCACAGAACGCGGCCCCTATAACCTGGATGCCGACAATATAGACGAAAACGGCAACCTGCTCAATCCCGAGCGCAGGTGGGGTGGCATCATGCGCCGTATGGACAATACGAACTTCGAACAGTCGAACATAGAATACGTGCAGTTCTGGCTGCTGAATCCGTTCCTCGATCCGGAAAATCCCAACTATGATGGCGGTGACCTCTACCTGAATTTCGGTGAGATTTCAGAGGATATTCTCAAAGATGGTCTGAAATCATATGAAAACGGCATTCCCTACGACGGGAACGACCAGTTCCTTCAGAACACCGTGTGGGGACGTGTCTCCTCGCAGAATTCACTGACATATTCGTTCGACAATAATTCCGGCTCACGTGCAGTGCAGGACGTAGGTCTCGACGGACTGCCCAATGAAAGCGAGTTCACATTCGACAGTTACCGTAGTTATCTCGACAAGCTGCGCACTAAACTGTCGGCAGCTGCCATTGAGCGCATGCAGTCCGACATATTCTCGCCGTTCAATGACCCCGCCGGTGACAATTACCACTTCTTCCGCGGATACGACTATGACGACATGCGCCTCGACATCCTCCAGCGCTATAAGCATTACAATGGCGTTGAGGGCAACTCGCTGTCGCCCGAGGAGGCTGCCGACCCGCTGTACCAGAGTGCGCGCAGCGTGCCGGATGTGGAGGATATCAATCAGGACAATACTCTCAACGAGTACGAGCGCTACTTCCAGTACAAGGTATCCATCCGTCCGGAGGACCTCGTTGTCGGGAAGAATTTCATCACCGACAAGCAGACGTCGGTGGTTCTGACCCGTGACGGCCAGGAACAGCAGACCGAGTGGTATCAGTTTAAAATTCCCCTGAGCGCCTATGAGAAAATCGTTGGATCTATCAACGATTTCTCCACCATTCGTTTTGCCCGCATGTTTCTGACCGGATTCAAGCAGGTGACCCACTTGCGTTTCGCCACCCTTGAACTGGTGCGTGGCGAATGGCGCACATATGATTTCAACCTCAACACCCGTGGTGACCTGCCTGCCGAAGGTGATCTGGATGTGTCGGTGGTAAACATCGAGGAAAACGCCGACCGTGAGCCGGTGAACTATGTGCTGCCTCCCGGTGTGACACGTATTGTGGATCCCGGGCAGTCGCAGATAACTCAGCTCAACGAGCAGTCCATGTCAATGAAGGTGACCGGGCTCCAGGCCGGCGACGGGCGCGGGGTATATCGCGACACCCAGCATGACCTGCGCAACTATAAGCGCCTGCAGATGTGGGCACATGCTGAGCGGCTTATCGACGATGTGACCAATCTGCGTTCCGGCGAGCTGTCGATGTTTATCCGTATCGGTACCGATGTCAAGAGCAATTTCTATGAATATGAGATTCCGCTGGTGCTGACGCCTCACGGACGTTACAACAACTGGCTTGAAACGGACCGCGACAAGGTGTGGCCCATCGAGAACTTCATGGACCTGAAACTGCAGAATCTTGTCAACCTCAAAAAAGAGCGAAACAAAGCCAAAGCGCAGGAGGGAAGCAACGTGGGTTATGCCACACTCTACACCGCCCGTGACCCGGACAACGAACGCAACCGCATGGCTGTGATGGGCAACCCCTCGCTGAGCGACATCCGTGTGATGCTCGTGGGTGTGCGCAATAACTCTAATGTTGTCAAGGACGGTATCGTATGGGTGAACGAACTGAAGGTAACCGACTTTGATGAAGAGGGTGGATGGGCAGCCAAGGCCAACGTGAACCTGGGCCTTTCCGATGTGGCCACATTCAATTTCGGCACGCATATAGAGACATCCGGTTTCGGAAACGTGGATCAGGGCCTAAATGCACGCCGGATGGACGACTATCACCAGTACAACTTTGCCGTGCAGGCCGACCTGGGGCGCTTCCTCCCTGAGAAGGTCAAGCTCCGCGCGCCGATTTATTATTCATATTCTAAAGAAAAAACCACCCCGAAATACAATCCTCTCGACCAGGACGTGCTGCTCAAGGATGCCCTTGACGAAGCCGCCGACAAGCATGAGCGCGATTCAATCAACGCCTATGCCGTGGAGCAGAACACGGTCAAGAGTTTCTCCATTTCCGGCCTGAAGTTCGATGTGACGAGCAAGCGTCCCATGCCGTGGGACCCCTCGAACTTCACATTCAACTTCTCGTTCAACAAGCAGACGCGAGTAAATCCCACGACGGAGTATGAATATACCAACGACTACCGCGGGTCGCTGGCCTATAATTATTCGCCGATGATCAAGGGCTTCAAGCCCTTCGGCGGCATAAAGTCGAAGAACAAGAACCTGCGCTTCCTGCGCGAATGGGAACTGAACTATCTGCCCAACAATATCTCCTTCCTCACCAACATGAGCAGATATTATTACGAGCAGCAGACCCGTTCGGAAACCGACGTCATGTTCCAGCTTCCTGTCTCTGTCAGCAAGAACTTCCTTTGGGACCGTCAGCTGCAGGTCACCTGGAATCTCACCAAATCGCTTAACCTTTCGTTCACCTCCAACACGTCCGCACGCATTGAGGAGACAGTCGGAGCCGTGAACCGCAAGCTGTTCCCTGACCGCTACAAAGAGTGGAAGGACACCGTGTGGCAGTCCATTCTGTCGCTTGGCACACCGTGGAGCTATAACCAGAATTTTGTGGCTACCTACCGTGCACCCTTCAACCGCATTCCTGTGCTCGATTTCCTCACGGCGTCGGCATCCTATAACGCTACTTACCGTTGGGATCGCGGAGCTGAGGTGGATGGCGTGTCGATGGGCAACACCATAGCCAACCAGTCGTCGTTCAACGTTGACGGACGCATCAACTTCGAAAGCCTCTACAATAAGATTCCGTTCGTGAAGGATGTGAACAAGCGGTTCAGCAACACGCGGCGCAACACTCCCGAGAAAAAGCCCAAGCGGTTTGAGCGCACGTTCAAACTGAATCCGGACACCTCCTTCGTGATAAAGCACAACCTGCGTACACGCAAGGTGAAAGTGACCGCCAAGCTGGCCGACGGCAAGCCGTTCGTGATGAAACACCGTGTGGTGGATGCCAACAGCATCGAGATTCTCACCCGGAGCGACAAGGATGTGAAATTCACCATCGAGGAAATCCTCAAGGAGGATAAGTCGATATGGCGCCAGATAGGGGAGTATTCACTCCGACTGGCCATGAGTCCGCGGTCTGCGGCCTTGCGGTGGAAGCGCACCAAAACGTTGTCCCTGCCTTTGTTCCGCAATGAAATCGGCGATGTATTCGGGCAGAGCACACACTATGGCCCCATGTCGCCCGGTCTGGATTTTGCATTCGGTTTCACCGGAGAGGATTATATCTACAAAGCCAAGGAGCGTGGCTGGCTTATATGCGATGACGGCCAGACATCCCCGGCAATGTGGTCCGTAGGCAACGAGCTTAACATCGAGCTACAGCTTGAACCGATAAAGGGCCTGAAAATCCAGCTTACGTCCAACCGCACAGATAACCGCACAAGTCAGGTGCAGTTCATGTATGCCGACATGCCGGTAAGTCTGTCCGGCTCATATACCAAGACGCATGTCGCGCTGAAAACCGCACTCGGGTCATCAAAGGCTGAGGATGGCTACTACAGTCAGGCGTTCCAGAATTTCATCGACTATATTCCTGTGATTGTGGGGCGCGTGCAGGACCAGTATGCCGGTGCCACTTATCCCTCAACAGGATTCATGCGCGACAATCCGCATGCCGGCATGCCGTTCGATCCGCAGGTAGGAGGTGTGTCGGAAACTTCGTCGGATGTGTTGATTCCAGCTTTCATCGCGGCATACACCGGTTCGAATCCCACAAAACAGTATCTGGATCCGTTCCCGTCGTTCGCCCATGTGCTGCCCAACTGGCGTGTCACCTACGACGGCCTGATAAACCTGGGTAACATGCGCAAGTATCTCAAATCGTTTACGCTCAGCCATGCATATCAGTGCACATATTCGGTGGGCAGCTATTCGTCTTATCTGAACTGGCTGAGTGCCGGCGACAACATCGGTTTCACACTTGACGAACTTACCGGCTCACCGATTCCTTCGTCGCCATATAACATCTCATCAGTGTCGATTACCGAACGTTTCGCGCCGCTCATCGGCTTCAATGCCACACTCCGCAACGACCTGCAGGTGAATGCCGAATGGCGTGACCAGCGTACCCTTACTCTGAACAGTTCTGCCGGGCAGATGGTGGAGGCCACTACCCGCGGTCTTACCGTCGGTCTGGGATACAAGATTGTAGGTTTCAATACGATTCTGAAAATGCGCGGTTCGCAGAAAGGTGTGAGCAACGACCTGACAATAAACGCTGATATCTCGTTGCAGAACACGCAGGCGCTAATCCGGCGCATTGAATCGAATTATACGCAGCCTACCTCGGGGACGCGTACGTTTACCATCAATTTCAATGCCAGCTATATTCTTAGCCGCCGCCTGACCCTGGCAGCCTATTTCGACCATCAGGTCAACACCCCTCTGGTAAGCACATCAGCATATCCCACAAGTAATTCGTCCTACGGATTATCGTTGAATCTGAATCTTGCGCGGTGACGGATCTGTCCGCCTTATGGTAAATGACGCGAATTATACGTTGTATTCCGAAAACATTAACCCACCTTAAAGTGTTAAAATTTCAAATGATATTGCAGCTCAACCAGACAGGCACAATACGTTTTTAAACTGAACAATAACTTAAAACATTACGATAATGACACGTGACAACAATGAGGACCGGCCGAGCATGGTTCCCTCGACAATGAGAGTGGTTTTCGGGATAATAATGATAATCGTCTATGTAGGTATGGGAGTATTGCTCCTTATCAACTATTTCCAGTGGAACACTCCGGTGCTGACATGGTTGCGCTGGATCGGCGGAATTATGTTCATCCTCTACGGCATCTGGAGGGGGATACGTCAGTTCTGGGGCATAGACTCGTCATTATGACAAGGCGCCGTGTAGCCCCGGCGTAGGTAGGTCGTGTTTTATCTCCGGGATTTGCAGTTTGACAATTTTTAGTAGTTGTGTCCTGCAAATTTCACACTAAAATGTAAAATGTTAATTTAACATTGACTATCTTTGCTTTTGAAACGGTGGGGTGCGTGCACCGGCTCCGTTTCAAAGGCAATTTATCTAAAATCAGGATTATGAAAAAATCAGGATTCTTGGCACTTGCAATGCTCGCCATGCTTGCCGCCGGATGTCACGGCACGGGGAAGCGGGAGGCACCCAAAGGAAATTCATCGACATCGGGCACTTGCGTGGTGGCGTGTGATGCATCCTTTGAGAATGTGATGCAGCAGGAGATAGAAGTATTCGAATACATTTATCCGAATGCGTCCATCCTGTCCCGTTACATGGATGAGAAATCGTGTGTGGATTCATTGCTTTTCGGTAGTGCGCGTGTGGCCGTCATCGGGCATGAATTGTCGAATGAGCAGATCAAATTCCTGCGTGATAAAAAACACTTTGCAAAAACGAAGAAAATCGCCGTTGATGCTGTCGCTGTCATTGTGAATCCGGATAATCCGGTAGAGAACCTTTCGGTAAGCGATCTGCGCGAGATTCTTACAGGAAAGCTGACCGAATGGAACAGTGTCTATCCATCAAATCTTGGCAAGATTCAGGTGATTTTTGACCACAACGGTTCGTCGGTTGTGAAATATGTGGCCGACAGTGTGCTCAACGGAGAGCCTTATGCTTCGAATGTATATGCTGCCAACTCAATGCAGGCAGTGTTTGATGCGGTGAAGAACCGCCGTAACGCCATCGGTCTTGTTGGTGTAAGCTGGATATCCTCGGATCTTAAAACAACCGACATGACAGCGGAACAGCGCGTAAAGACGCTTGAAGTGGATGATACCACAGCCACTTCATTTACCGATGAAGTGAAGGTGCTTGGTATCAACCGAAACAACTCACTTGTTGCCTACAAGCCTTATCAGGCGTACATATTTGATGGAAGCTATCCGCTTTACAGGTCTATATACATGGTTAACACCGGAGCTTCCGGCTCGTTGGCCAACGGTTTTTATGCGTTTGTCACCTCGTTCCGGGGGCAGAAGCTGATGATGAGCACAGGCGTTCTGCCTGCTACGGTTCATCACAGGATGGTGTCTGTGGACTGACAAACTGACCGCTGAGATGTTGAATTGAAAAATATTAAACAATAACGCTTTAAACATACGACGTTAAATCAATTATGAAAGCAAAACTTTTATTTTCCCTGCTTGTGGGAGGCGCATTGAGCCTTTCAGCCCAGGGCTTCAAGGACGGTGTGGAATATTACCGCGCCGACCAGCCCGAAGAAGCAAAGATTATCCTTACCAACACCTTGAACGCCGCAGGCACAGATCAGGCCACCGCTTACTATTATCTTGGCCAGATTGATCTCAAGAACGGCGACAAGGCAGCTGCCAAAGCCAATTTTGATAAAGGTATTGCAGCAAATGCAGAAAATGGCTACAACTATGTCGGCCTCGGTGCCCTCGAACTCGCCAACGGCAATGCATCGGCAGCATCCGATTACTTCAAGGATGCCAAAAAATTCGGCAAGAAAGATGCTGATCTGCTCACCGAGGTAGCCCGCGCTTATTTCGTGGCCGACCCTGTGAAATACAACAAAGAGGTTAATAAATGGCTTGCCGATGCCAAAAAGGCTGTAAAGAATGCTCCGGCGCCCGCAATTCTTGAAGGCGACCGTCTTGCCGGCACAAATGTAGGCGATGCTGCCGGATGGTATGAAATGGCAGCCCAGTTCGACACCAAGCTTGAGCACCCTGAGGCATATGTGAAATATGCGCGTGTGTATTTCCCTGTGAACCCCACATATGCCATTGATAAGCTCAAGGCTCTTCTTGAGGCCCAGCCCAATTCCGCTCTTGCACAGCGTGAGCTTGCCGAAAAATATTACGACAACAACCAGCTCACCATGGCTGCCGAGCAGTATGAGAAGTACATTCTAAACCCCAACCACTTCAAGAAGGACAAACAGCGTCTGGTGGGACTTATGTTCTTTGCAAAACGCTATCCTGAAAGCTACAATCTCGCAAGTGAGATTCTGCGTGAAGAGCCCGACAATTATTTCATGCAGCGTCTGCAGTTCTACAACAAGAAGGCTCTCGGTGAGAACGAGGCTGCCAAGGCAGCTGCCGAGACATTGTTCGCAAATGCCGGGGCTCAGATCAACTCACAGGACTACATTCAGTACGGCGAACTGCTTCAGGACATGGGAAGTGACACAGCCGCCGTCGAGATGTATGAGAAGGCTGTTGCACTCTCGCCTGATAAGACATCTCTTCTCAAGGACCTGAGCGGGGCTTACAGCAGCGCCAAGATGTATGACAAAGCAGCCGACACAATGGCTAAGTTTATTGATTCGGAAGGTGAGAATGCCAACCCCAACGACGTTCTCGGACTTGCACGCCGCTATCAGAATCTCGCCATCTCCTATATGGAGACAGACTCCGTTGCATCGCTGGCAGCTGCCGACAAGGCTCTTGCCACCATCAACAAGGTTATCGAGAAAATCAGCGACAATCCGCTGGTGCTCAACACCAAGAGCGACATCCTTCGCGTGAAAGCCCGCGGTGTTATCACCCCCGAGGTGATTGCAGCCGATGAGGTGACCCTCGGTGTGCTCGATTCCGATCCTGCAAACCTTGAGAAGCGCAAGAATATCTATCGCGCCATCTACACCCGCATGGGCAACTATTACCTGACAAACAAGGATACCGACAAGGCCAAAGAGTATTTTGAAAAGTTCTATCAGATTGAACCTTCTGAAGAACTCCGCACATTTATCGACGGTCTTGGAACTCCTGCGAAATAATCAGTTTACTCCGGACATCTGTTGAGTCCGGGAAGTTATTACCGAATCTCCGGCATTCATCAATAATGTATGCCGGAGATTTCATTGATACTTCCGTACCTAATTCTGAGTAAGGTCAGTAAGGTCAGGCCATACAAGTATTAACATTTATTAAACATCAGCCGATAAGGCCAGCAGGCGCATTGACCGTATTAGAAAACGTGGCTGATGTCATAACCAATGAAAACACATCACGAAAAAATTTTACTATGTCAGAATCGCTAATCAATGAAGCAAATGCAGGCTTTACACTGGCTGAGGCTATTGCTGAGGCTAACCGTTGCCTTAACTGTGCTGTCCCGCAGTGTAAAAAGCATTGCCCCATCTCGAATGATATTCCGGACTGGATTCATGAATTTGCCAGAGGTAATTTCGGCAATGCCATGTCTATTATAAACGCCAAGAGCAATCTGCCTGCAGTTTGCGGCAGGGTTTGTGCACATGAACGCCAGTGCGAGGGGAACTGCATACTCGGTAAGAAGGGAGCACCGGTGCGTATAGGGAAGCTGGAACGTTTTTTGGCAGACTTTGATTCCGAAATGGGAGTCAGCCACGACCGTCTTGTCCCCAAGACGCGTGGATCAGTGGCCGTAATCGGAAGTGGACCGGCCGGACTGACCGTTGCCGGAGAACTTGCCCGGCATGGATTCGAGGTGGACATTTATGAAATGGAAACGAGCGCAGGCGGTGTGCTTATGTTCGGCATCCCGGAATACCGGTTGCCTAAAGCCGTAGTAAGCCGTGAAATAAAGAAAATAACCGAACTCGGAGTGCGCATCAACTGTGGTGTGACCATCGGCAAAGACATGACAATAGATGATCTTTTCGCCAAAGGTTACGACGCTATTTTCATGGGCACCGGTACAGGCAAACCCAAAACGCTTCCTATTCCGGGGTCAGATAATGATGCAGTGCGGCAGGCAATATATTTTCTGCGCAGGGTGAGCCTCTACAATTCCGGCTTGATCAGCCGTGATGAGGTTCCGGTCAAGGATGGCGACAAGGTGTTTGTGATCGGATGCGGCAATACGGCAATTGATGCCGCCCGCACGGCCATGCGGCTTGAGGCATCCGAGGTATCGATTGTTTATCACCGTGATATAGACAAAATGAAGGCATTGCGCGCCGAGTATGATGATGCTGTTGCCGAGGGCGTGAAGTTCCTATGGAATACGTCAATCGTGGATATACACAGTGAAAACGGCATTCTTGATGCTGTCACTCTTGATTGCAATGGAGAAAGGACGGTAGTGCCGGCCGATAAGGTGATTCTTGCCGTAGGCAGTCAGCCGGCCGCCCGTATCGTGTCGACCACCGAAGGTATTGACGTGGATGAGAGCGGCTATGTGCTCACTCGCGATGAACCATACGGGATGACCACCCGCAAGGGAGTGTTTGCCGGCGGAGATGTCACCAACCGTCCGGCCACTGTGGTGCATGCCATGCAGGATGCTCGCAATGTTGCCCATGGCATCGAGCAGTACGTTGATGCCGTCAGAATCTTCGAAAAAATCAATATGAAATTGTAATGGTGATTTAAACAAATGTTTTTTGTCTCCTAAACGCACTCTTATGAAAAATGTAAGAGTGCGTTTTTGATTGAATCTGAATGCAGCTATTTTTTGCAGCTGTCTGCATCCTCGTCGGGCAATAATAATTTGCTAAGGCAAAATAAAATCCCCATTTGTCTGAACATCAAACAAATGGAGATTTATATTGGTGGTCCCACTAGGGCTTGAACCTAGGACCCACAGATTATGAGTCTGTTGCTCTAACCAACTGAGCTATAGGACCTTGCAGCAATCTTTTTGCTGGCTTTGGCGGAGTGAGGGAGATTCGAACTCCCGATACCCTTTCGGGGTATACAAACTTTCCAGGTTTGCCTCTTCAGCCACTCGAGCATCACTCCGGATGTGAGTTGTACGTTGAGTACGCATCCGTTTTCGAAGTGCAAATTTATAATTAATTTTTGGTTTAAGCAAATTTCAGCGGTGTACGGATGCGTTTTTTCTGTAAATAATTTTACGGCAGATGCCGCATAATTAATAACAGTAGCCGTACTCCAAAGATTATCAGCCGTTGCGGCGTATTTTCCCATTTGCGGTGCGCGGAAGTGCCGCTGTGAATTTAATTGATTTGGGACATTCCACCGTAGTGAGATGTGTGCGGCAGATGTCATGTAGTTGCTGCTCGAGTTCACAAGTATCGGTGAGTTTGGAATCGGGCAGTTCGACAATCAGTTCAACGGCAGTTCCCCATGTGGGGTGAGGTACACCACCGATAAAGAACGGATGGCTTATGTAGGGCTGGAGTTTGGCTTCAAGTTGCTCCGGGAATATTTTTATGCCACCGCTATTGATGACATTGTCGTAGCGTCCTTTCCAGATGAATGATTGTGGCGACAGAAGATCTACAATATCGTTGGTCTGAAGCTGACGGAAACTGAATCGCGGAGCGTTGATTTTTAGGCAGTCACGGTGATCAGTGGAAAAGCGTATGCCCGGCATTGCAGTATATGCATCGGTTCCCATGCGCCTGAGGGCTACATGGCTGCAGGTCTCGGTCATGCCGTATGTGGCGAATGAGTTCCAGGGCGCAGACAGCAGCGACTGTTCTGTGGCATGGCTGATGGGGGCGCCACCTATTATCACGTTCCGCAGACGCTTTATTGCAACAGGATTGCTCAGCAACTGGCTGCACTGCGACGGCACGATAGCAAGCAGGTCGATGTCACCGTAGTCGGTGGAAAGCAGCCCATGGTTTGATGGGGCTTCGTACGATAGGTCGCAGCCGGCTTCAAGTGCACGCACAATCATCATTTTCCCCGCTATATAGGCAGGTGATAGAGTAAGGTGAAGATGCGAATGACTGCTGATGTTGAACCGGGCATTTGTGGCGCGTGCCGACATGACCATGTCGGATTTCAGCAGTTTTATCACCTTTGGCGTTCCGGTTGAACCGGATGTATGGGCTCTGATGTATGGCCGACGGTCGCACCATTCTGCCATGAATTGCTCAATCAGCTGTTGCATGGACGGAAATACATGTTGTCGCCCTCGAGTTGCAATGGCGACGGGAAGTTGTTCGTGTAAAGGGCGCCTGTGCCAAGTCCTTGCGGCATAGTGGGATTATAGCGTGCCACCCACTGGGCGATGGCATTGAGGCCGATGTTAGATTCGAGCGCCGAGGTGGCCCACCATCCGATATTGCGTTTTTCGGCCAGTTCAATCCATCTGTCGGATTCCTCAAAACCTCCGCAAAGCGATGGCTTGAGGATGATGTAGGCCGGCGATATGGTGTCGAGCAGACGTGTCTTGAAGTCGTCGGAATGAAATCCTATCAGTTCCTCGTCAAGAGCTATCGGGATAGGTGACATCCGGCACAGTCGGGCCATTGCCTCCCATTGGCCGCTTTTGATGGGTTGCTCTATGGAGTGTATGTCGAACTCCGAAAGCCTGTTGAGCCGCTCTAAAGCGTTTTGTGGGGTGAATGCTCCGTTTGCGTCGAGCCGGAGTTCTATGCTGCCGGATGGAAACTCCCGGCGGATATTTGCCAGCAATTCCGCTTCGTCATCAAAATTGATGCCCCCGATTTTAAGTTTGACGCATCGGAATCCGGCATCAAGTTTTTCGGCAATACGGGCGCACATCTCCTGCTTTGTTCCCATCCATATCAGTCCGTTGATCTGAATGGGGGAGGACTGAGTGGTGAACGCCGATTCTATCAGCCTGGAGCTTCCACGCGCGTTGAGCGACAGCATTGCCGTCTCGTATCCGAACCGGATAGACGATATTTCAGGCAGCGTATCGGCCGACGGATTGCTGCAGAAGTTTTCAAGATGGGCCGTATACGATGGAGTGTCCTCCGCACTTAGCCCTTTGAACAGTGCGCACTCCCCGAGGCCGGTGACCCCTGGAACCTCTGAGTCATGAACGCGCAGAATGAAAGTGTCCTTCACTTTCATTCTGCTGCGTGATGTTATTGCAATCTGCTTGAAGCGGAGTGTGTATGGTTCGAAATCAGCAGTCAGCATGGTCAGACATTTATCCCGGGAATTTGGGGAACTGGTCGAAATCAGGGTCGCGTTTTTCAAGGAACGCGTTCTTCCCCTCCTGAGCCTCGGGCATGAGGTAGTAGAGCAGGGTGGCGTCGCCTGCGAATTCCATAAGTCCCGCCTGGCCGTCAAGTTCGGCGTTCAGCGCACGTTTGATCATTCGTATGGCCATGGGCGAACGCTTCAGGATTATCTCGCACCATTCCACTGTTTCATCTTCCAGACGCTCAAACGGCACCACAGCATTGATCATTCCCATTTCGAGGGCTTCGGCGGCGGTGTATTGGCGGCATAGATACCATATCTCGCGTGCTTTTTTCTGACCGACGCAGCGTGCAAGGTACGAAGAGCCGAACCCTGCGTCAAAACTTCCCACCTTGGGGCCGGTCTGACCGAAACGGGCATTTTCTGAAGCGATGGAAAGGTCGCACACCACATTCAGCACATTGCCGCCACCGATGGAGTAGCCGTTGACCATGGCGATCACAGGCTTGGGAATGGAACGGATGGCGCGGTGCAACTCGAGCACATTAAGGCGCGGAGTGCCGTCAGCATCCACATAGCCACCAAGCCCCTTGTAGTGCTGGTCGCCACCGGAACAGAATGCCTTGTCGCCGGCGCCAGTCAGGATGATAACGCCTATATCGGCTGCGCCTCGGCAATAGTTCATTGCATCAAGCATCTCGAAGTTGGTTTTCGGACGGAACGCATTGTAAACTTCGGGACGGTTGATGGTGATTTTGGCAATCCCTTTATATTGTTCAAACAGGATATCTTCGTAGTCCTTTATTTTTTTCCACTCTCTCATATTGTGATTTACTTTAGTTTCGGTTGGTCAATTATTGGTATTCGTTTCGGTGAGCACAGCGGCATCAGTTTCAGCATCTGTGGCTATTTCGAGTATGGACGGTCCCGGCCCGGCGAAAAATGCAGGTACGGCGTCCTGCAATGACTCATAAGAGTCTGCGTGGTAATATTTAAGACCGAACGCATTTGCTATAGCCTTGGCATCCACATTCAGCTGGCACCGGAAAAGACTGTCGACTTCCGGAAGCGAGCGCGTGGTCTTTATGTATTTGAAAATTCCCCCGCCGCCGTTGTTCAGCAGCACAATGCGCAGCTTTGAGGTAAGGTAGTTGCAGGCAAGAGCGCCAAGATCATACTGAAAACTCATGTCGCCTGTTATCAGCAATGTGTCTCCCCCCTTGTATGCCAGTGAGGCGCCTACGGCAGTTGAGGTCGAGCCGTCTATGCCGCTCACACCACGGTTGCAATCCACCCGGTGAAACTTGTCCAGGCATGACATTGACGCCACGCGTACGGCCAGCCCGTTGCTCAGTTGCAGATTCATGCCTGAAATCGGAGCTGCCTCTATCACGTGAGCTATAGCTGTAGCTACATTCCAAGGGGCAGCCTGCAGCTTATGCCAAAGCACTACGCTACGCCGGTTTGCTATATCAATCCAGTTGTTCTTGAACTGGCTTATCCCGGCGCAGTTTTTATTCAGGAAATTGAGGGCGCCGGCGAAGCGGGGGAAAAAAGCCGGGGCCGAAATCTGTATTGCCGTGGAGAGATGTCGGTATGTATCGATGAGGTTCCGTTCAGTCCCCACATGCCAATGCTCCGCTATGTCGGCCTGACGCAGAAACCGTTTCAGCGGAGCCGACACTATGGCGCCCCCGAAGCTTATCAGCAGGTCAGGCACAAAACCGGCAGACTTTTCAGCGGATATGCCGGAAAACATGCTGTCGGATACCTTCAGCACATCGTCAGAATGCAGGTTTGACAGACTTTCAGCAAGTATAACCACATTAGGCAGCCGGCCAAGGGTGGATATGGCCTTGTTCAGAGCTGCATCCGGTGCGCCAAAACCTGCGACAATCAGGATGTTTTTCTGTCTGACATCGTTAGCAAGGGCGCGTGCTGTGGTTGTGGATACTTTTTCGGGAGGGGAGACAACCGCAATGCGATGAAACTGCTCGTTGTGATATTCAGCCTGAGCGGTCAGCGGTTCGGAAATCCGGATATTGATATGAACCGGACCGGGACATCCTGCGAGAGCGCAATCAAGAGCTTCGTTCAATCGGCGGGTATATAGCCATTTCTGCTCCTCGTCGGCAGGTTCAGCTTTCATATCCACGGATAGTTTTACGAAATTGGACAGTGCACCGGGCTGCCTCATGGTCTGGCTGTCGGCCTGGTCAATCCATTCTTCAGGACGGTCTGCCGAAATCACTATCAGGGGGAGATGTTTGTGGTAAGCCTCGCACACAGCAGGGGCATAATTGAGCAGTGCGGTTCCTGAAGTGCATATCAACGCCACCGGGCGCTGTGAAATCTCGGCGATACCCAGTGCGATGAACGCTGCCGACCGTTCGTCGACAACCGAAAGCGTCATTAATCCGCCGTGTCTCGACACGGCCATTAACAACGGAGCATTGCGGCTCCCGGGTGAGGTGACAACACTCTCAACACCGAAAGCCGCAAGCGCAAGCGCCGCATGGCGGCAAGTCCATTTATCAGTATTCAGCATAAGGTTTACGTCATAAATGACAACTTATCGGGAACAACCGGTGTGGTTGCTTCCACAGGAACGCGCCACTTATTTGTTGACGCGGAAACGGTCAACCCCGTCGCGCAGGAACGCTACCACCTGATTGGCGGCTGCTATTCCGGCATTGATGTTCGCCTCGGAGGTCTGCGCACCCATTTTCTTGGGGGTGAAGAACACTCGGCCTGCAAATTCAGTTTCCATGGCCTCGGCATTGTCGGGACGCACGTCGGCCACGTATTTCAGGTCGGGACGTTCGCGCAGAGCCTTGCACAGGCCTTCCTCGTCAATCACCTCCTTGCGGGCGGTGTTGATGAGCAGGCCGCCTTTCGGCAGCAGTGTCACCAGATCGAAACCTACCGATTTGCGTGTCTCGTCGGTAGCGGGGATATGAAGCGAAACAACCTTGTTGTTCTTGTAGAGGTCTTCAACGGATTCAACGCGGGTCACATCGGCTGCAGCCATCACCTCTGCGGGGCAGTAGGGGTCGAGGGCGCTCACATTCATGCCGAAGCCCTTGGCTATGCGGGCCACGTTGCGGCCTACCTGACCGAATGCATGGATACCGAGCGATTTGTCCTTCAGTTCAGAACCGGAGGTGCCGTTGTACATGTTGCGCACAGCCATTACAGCCATGCCGAACACAAGTTCGGCCACGGCATTGGAGTTCTGACCCGGCGTATTCTCAACACACACGTTATGAGCAGTGGCGGCAGCAAGGTCGACGTTGTCGTAACCGGCACCGGCACGCACCACAATCTTCAGCTGTTTTGCAGCGTCAAGCACTTCGGCGTCAACTTTGTCGCTGCGCACAATGAGGGCGTCGGCAGTGGCGACTGCATCAAGCAGTTCGGCCTTTGAAGTGTATTTCTCAAGAAGTGCGAGTTCGTAACCGGCATCTTCAACCACTTTCTTTATTCCGTCGACAGCAACGGCTGCGAACGGTTTTTCTGTAGCAACCAGAACTTTCATTGCAAATGAGTTTAGTTTGGGTTGTTATTCTATTATGCCTTTGCGGCAAACTCTTTCATTGCAGCAACAAGCACATCCACGCTCTCCATGGGGAGTGCATTGTAGAGTGATGCGCGGAAGCCGCCTACAGAACGGTGCCCCTTGATGCCTACGATGCCCTTGGTGGCAGCAAAGTCCATGAATGCTTTTTCAAGTTCCTTATACTCGGGTTTCATCACGAAGCATACGTTCATAATCGAGCGGTCCTCATGGTTGGGAACAGTAGCTTCGAAGATGGGGCTTGCATCGATAGCCTCGTACAGACGGGCTGCCTTGGCGAGGTCGCGCTTCTCAAGCTCTGTCACACCGCCCACTTCCTTATAATAGCGCAGTGTCTGGAGTGCGCTGAAAATGGGAAGCACAGGGGGAGTGTTGAACATCGAATCCTTGTCGATGTGGGTCTTGTAGTTGAGCATGGTGGGGATGGGACGCGACACATGGCCGAGTGCATCCTCACGTACGATAATCAGGGTTGCACCGGCGGGAGCGAGGTTTTTCTGTGCGCCGGCGTAGATGATGTCGTATTTGCTCACATCAACCGGACGTGAGAAAATGTCGCTGGACATATCGGCAACCATGCGTACGGGCGAATCGGGATCCTTGCGGATTTCTGTACCGTAGATGGTGTTGTTGGTTGTGATATGGAAGTAGTCTACATCGGTGGGGATGGTGTAATCACGCGGGATGTAGTTGTAATTGCGGTCCTCGCTCGATGCCACAACATCGACTTCGCCGAACAGTTTTGCTTCTTTAACGGCTTTGTGAGCCCATACGCCTGTGTCGAGATAAGCGGCTTTGGTTGTAAGCAGGTTGTAGGGAACCATGGCGAACTGCAGGCTTGCGCCGCCACCGAGGAACAGCACGCTGTAGCCTTCAGGAATATCGAGGAGTTCTTTCACCAAAGCGCGGGCTTCGTCCATTACTGCCTGGAATTCTTTCGACCTGTGCGAAACTTCGAGGATACTTAAACCGGTGTCGGCGAAGTTGATAACTGCGTCAGCCGTGTTCTGAATCGTGTAGGGACTAAGAATGGAAGGCCCTGCATAGAAATTGTGTTTCTTCATGTGCTTTGGTTGTTAGTATTGTTTGAAGATTTTAACTTGCGGACTCCCATCGGGAGTTCACATGCAAATATAGCTCAATTTGATGAAACTCCAAATTTGCCAGTAAGAAATTCGGGCGGAAAAGTGATAAAATTAAATGGTTCTTTGACGAACCGCTTCATAAATCATCACTCCGGCTGCCACCGACACATTGAGCGACGAGATGTGCCCACGTTCCGGAATGGCTACTCTGGCTGTTGAAAAGCGAAGCACATCCTCGCTTATACCGGTGTCCTCCGCACCCATCACGATGGCGGTGGGCAATGTGAAATCAGCGCGGGTGTAGGGTATGTCGGATTTTTCAGTGGCGGCCACAATCTGGAATCCGCAGTCGCGCAGAAATTTCACGGCATTTATAATGCTGTTCTCCCTGCAGATGGGCAGATAGGCGAGTGCTCCGGCCGAAGTTTTCATGGCATCTGCCGTGACAGATGCGCCTCCGCGACGAGCTATGACCATTGCATCAACCCCGGCGCACTCGCATGTACGGGCTATCGCTCCGAAGTTGCGCACGTCAGTAACACCATCGAGCATGACGATCAGCGGCGTTTTCCCCTCTTCAAACAGGGTTGGCACCAGTGTGGCAAGCGAACAGTAGGACACTGCCGACAGAATGGCGAGTACCCCCTGATGGTTGCGACGTGTGATGCGGTCGATTTTTTCTACCGGCACTTTCTGTATGAGGATGCCGCGGGATTTCAATGCCGTCATAAGTTCAGGCGCGAGGGCGCTCTGAAGCGTGTTTGATATAAGCACCTTGTCAAATTCCTTTCCGGCTTCTGCGGCTTCAATCACGGCACGGATGCCGTAGATATAATCATTCTTTTCAAGCATTTTTCAGTTTTGTTTAGGCGTTGTCAATCAGTGCGCGTGCATTGGCGAGTGCAGCCTGGTCGATAGTGGATCCCGAAAGCATCTGAGCTATCTCCGCAATCCTGTTTTCGGGGGAAAGAAGCTCTATGCGCGTAATGGTGGAGCTGTCGGTATCGGTCTTGAACACCCTGAAATGGGCGTTACCTTTTGCTGCCACCTGTGGGAGATGGGTTATGGCTATAACCTGGATGTTTTCGGAGATATCTTTCATCAAAGCTCCCATGCGGTGAGCCACATCGCCTGAAACACCGGTATCCACCTCGTCGAATACAATCGACGGCAGCTGCATCTTGTGCGCCACCAGCGATTTTATCGAAAGCATGAGGCGCGAAATCTCACCACCCGAAGCTGTGCTTCCCACAGGCATAAGTGGCTGGTTCTTGTTGAAAGCAAAGAGGAATTCTATGGCATCGATACCGGTGGCCGATAGCTGTACAGGCTTAATGGAAATCTCTACCTGCAGATTTTTCATACCGAGCGGTGTTGCGCGCTCTTTGAGGTCGGCAGCAAACTGCTGTGCGGCAGCCTTACGTGACGCCGAAAGCTCCTCAGCCTTCTCCATGGCTGCACGTTTGGCCTTTTTGGCGGCAGTCTCACTTTTCTGTAGTCCTTCGTCGCCAAGATCGATGGCCTTGATTTCGTTGGCAAGGCGGTCGCGTATTTCAATGAGTTGCTCAATGGTTTCCGCCTGCTGCCGGCGTAGAAGGTCGTAAAGCAGATTTAGCCGTTCCTCAACCTCGTCAAGCCTGGCAGGGTCATCGCTCAGCGCTCCGTCGGCATCGGCGAATGTTGCGGCAATATCGCGTAATTCCACGCGAAGGGCTTCCAGACGGTCGGTCAAAACCTCGCCGTCGTCGACATACGAGGCGATCTGTGATGCTTCAGCAGCGGCTTCGCGAACGAGATCGTCGGCATTGGTGTCGCCGTCGGTCAAAGCTCCCCCGATAAGTTGCAGCGACGCTTTCACCTGAGCCATGTTGGCAAGCAGCTTTCGTTCGTTCTCCAGCTCCTCAAGTTCGCCAGGCTGCAGTGAGGCGTTAACAAGCATGTCGTACTGATAGCGCAGAAACTCTTCGTTGGCTCGTGCCTTGTCAAGCGCGATACGCTCCTGTTTGTATTGTCGCAAGGCTTGCCGGTACGAATTGTATAGGGTATGGAATTCGTCGTTGAGGGTCGCATTGCAGGCAACGGAGTCTATTACCTGCAGCTGATATGGGGGCGATGCAAGCAGCAGGTTCTGATGCTGCGAATGTATGTCGATGAGAAACAATCCTGCAGTCTGCAACTGTGCCAGATTTACCGGGGAATCGTTGATGAACGCACGGGAGCGGCCTGTGGTGCTGATTTCGCGGCGTAATATCACGGTATCGTCATCCCAGTCGATATCGTTTTCCTCGCAGAATTGTTGCAACGAGGTGTAGCCGTCAGCCGAGAATGTAGCCTCGATAACAGATTTTACATTCGGGTCGCGCACCACCTTGGTGTCAGCTCTACCGCCGAGCAGTAGGCCGAGGGCTCCGAGGATGATTGATTTTCCGGCACCCGTCTCACCTGTGATGATGTTAAGCCCCGGAAAGAAAGTTATGTCTATCCGGTCAATCAGGGCATAATTGGATATGTGGAGCGTTTTAATCATTTCTGCGATCCTGCCTTAATCTGGTTAATGCGTTTCATTTCCGTGGGATACAGCGGCGTGAGCAGAGTGGCCACTGTTTCACGCTCGGTCTGCGATGCTTTCGAGTAGATGTTTACAAGTTCGTCAAGTTTGGCATCCTTGAACAACGACAGGGCCACATTCATCGGGTCTATGTCATATACCTTCTGAAGCACCGAAAGTGATTCGGTGATCTGTGCGCGCCCTTTGTCGGGAGCCAGGAACATCTCGTCAAGCCCTTTGCGGTGATAGTTGTACAGCAGCGAACGTGTGGCCGAGGTCGAAGGTTCCGTGAACGCGCCAAGCAGAGCCGAACGGTTCTTTTTGTCCTCGAAAGCTTTCCATCCGCCTTCGCCCGACGACTGTGCCATCTGCACAATCATTTTCAACCGTTCAAAAGCCTCGTCACCGCCGTTTGGGGCGAAGCTGTCGCGGTCAAGCGCAATGATAAAGTAGGCATAGAAGTTCAATATGGCAGTTAGCTGGCTTTCCATCGTATTCACGGTGAAATTAAGCGGTTCGCCCTGCTGATAAGAGAATTCCACATTGGAATCCTTGAAATTGAGCAGCGTGGTTGTGTAAGTGCTGTTATAGACGGGACGGGTGGACTGCACCTGAATATCGCCCTTTATCACATCGTCGGCATACTCAGCGACTGTGAGAAAAACACGGCAGTCAATCCGTTCATTCACCGCATATTGGTCGTTGGTGAAATGATTGGAATTCATGTATTCAGTGATGGATTCCTGCAACGTCTGGAACACATCCTTGCTCACATTCTGCAGTTGGTCAGTGTTGATAGTCACCTCACAATTGAGTTCCTGTGCCTTTGCTGCCCCACAACATATACATAAAAAAAGAATGAACGGAGCTATAGCCGATATGCGTTTCAGGGAGTTTGTCATATTTAGTGAAATGTAATGCTTCGTAATGATGTGTGGGCACCACGCTGTCATTTGCCTTGTTGCTGCGCGTGTCGCGTAATGGCCGCGAGAATATCTGATGCTACTTCCGACTTCGGTTTGAGCGGGAAAGTGCGCGAGGCACCGTTGTTGTCAAAGATGGTGATGCGGTTTGTGTCTGTTCCGAAACCGGCGCCCTTGTCGTTGAGCGAATTCAGCACAATCAGGTCAAGATTCTTTCTGTGCAGCTTTTCAAGAGCATTTGTCTCTTCGTTGTCTGTCTCAAGTGCGAATCCTACCAGAATCTGTCCCTGACGTTTCTGTGCGCCGAGTGTGGCCGCTATGTCGGGATTCTTTTTGAGCTGAAGCTGAGGTGGCGCGTCTGTGTGCTCGCGCTTTATTTTCTTTTCAGCCACATCGGCAATCCGGTAATCCGCCACGGCAGCCGACATTATGGCGATATCCGTTGTCGGGAACAGTGCCTCGCAGGCGTCGAGCATCTGTTGTGCGGATTCAACCTTTATTATGTTGACTTTGCCGTTTTTCGGGCGGGCCTCGCACGGACCGAGAACCAGACTGACATCTGCCCCCATGGCAGCGGCGGCATCCGCGATGGCTACCCCCATTTTGCCTGTAGAGTAGTTGCTGATGTAGCGTACGGGGTCAATCTTCTCGCGGGTCGGACCAGCTGTAACAAGAATCCGTTTGCCGCAGAGCTTATGTTCTTCCGGAGTAGCGGAGTTTTTGAAATAGTCATCCACCGCGCGGAATATCACTTCCGGTTCGGCCATCCGTCCTTTCCCCACGAGGTGCGATGCAAGCTCACCTTCGGCAGCCTCTATGATATCGACTCCGTCAGAGGCGAGTGTGGCAAGGTTCCGTGTTGTGGTGGGATGCTGCATCATGTCGAAATCCATTGCAGGTGCGACGAACACCTTTGCGCGGGTGGACAGATATGAGGTGACGAGCATGTTGTCGGCTATGCCGTTGGCCATCTTGCCTATGGTCGATGCCGTAGCTGGGGCAACCACAAAAACGTCGGCCCAGAGGCCGAGGTCAACATGGCTATTCCACACGCCTGTGTTGGCGGTGAAAAATTCGCTGATCACTGCACGACCCGACAGGGTGGAAAGCGTGAGAGGTGTTATGAACTCTTTGGCGTTGGTGGTCATGATCACCTGCACTTCGGCACCGGCCTTAACAAACAGCCTCACAAGCATGGCGGATTTATATGCCGCAATGCCGCCGGTTATACCTACAACTATGTGCTTTCCTTTCATATCGGTGTTGACTTGTGCAATATTACATTCAGGTGCGGGTGCGTTATTTGCGCATCCGCAGTTTGATGGCCGTAAAAATCCTTTTTGTATCACTGGGGAAATCGCCCTGCTGAATCCAGCTGAAATAGCCGGGGTCTTTGGTTAATACTTCGGATGCAAGGCGTCCCTTGTATTTGCCGAAGTTGATAACCTCCCGGTGCTGGTCATCGTAGACAAGGCGTCCCATGATGTCCACATTTTTCTGCTGCGACGAGAATTCCGACAGTGCCGCCACATCGTTTGGCAGGTCATCGTATCGTTCAAGTTGCGCGAGAAGCACTTCATAGGTGGCGCGTGTATCGGCGTTGGCAGAGTGTGCTCCGTCAAGGTCCTTGTCGCAGTAGAATCGATAGGCGGCAGTCAGAGTGCGTTGCTCCTTCTTATGGAAGATGGTCTGGACGTCGATGTAACGCGGGCGTGTGAAATCGAAATCCACACCGGCACGGGCAAATTCTTCCGACAGCATCGGCACATCGAAGCGGTTGGAATTGAAGCCGGCAATGTCGCAGCCCTCGAAGCTGTCAGCGAGTTGGCGGGCAATTTGCCGGAACGCAGGTTTATCGGCCACGTCCTCATCATAAATGTGATGGATGGCTGATGCCTCCTCGGGGATATGTCGCTCGGGGTTCACACGCACCGTGCGTTGCTCGTCGTGCCCGTCGGGGAAGACCTTGATCATCGAGATTTCGACAATGCGGTCGGTGGTTATATTCGTACCGGTGGTTTCAAGATCGAAAAACATCACCGGTTTGGTAATATTCAGTTTCAATGCAAAAACAAAATTTTGTAGAGAATTACGCTTAATGCATTATGATGCCTGGCCGGAGAGGAATCAGAAATCCGTCACCGCCATCGGCATCAGGATAATGACAAGGCTGGTGTTTTCAGGATTGTCTTCCGGTTCGAAAAGTCCGGGGCGAGAGGGGTCGGCAAGTTTGATGATAACATTCTGTGTGTCGATGGTGGAGAATATCTCCATGAGGAACATGGCGCTGAAACCGATTACCATCTCATTGCCTGTAAAATCGCAAGGCACTTCCTGCTGTGCGAATGTACCGACGTTCGGGTCGTCGACTTTCATCTCGAGCATGTCGGGCTTGAAGCGGAATTTTATCAGTCCGTGCCCGGGATCGGTGCAGACTGCAACGCGGCGTACAGCGGTAATGATAGTGTCGCGGTCAACAGTGACAACGTAGGGATTCTGAGTGGGGATCACACGGTTATAATCCGGGAAATTGCCTTTGATAAATCGGTTGTTGAGCGTCAGGTTCTCGGTTTTGAACACGGCGCTGCGCGGCGAAATCTGCACGCTTACAGTTTCGTCCTTGTCAAGGAGAGATTTGAGGATTACAGCCGGCTTTAGCGGAAGAATGAACGATGCCGCTATCTCCGGGGCGGAAGTGTTGTCGATGTAACGCACGAGTTTGCGTGTATCGGTCGACACGAACGTGATGCCGTCCGGCTTGATGTCCCAGAGGATACCCATCATCTGCGGACGTAATTCGTCGGAACCCACGGCGAACAGAGTGTTTTCTATACCGTTGATTATCTGAGAACCGGGGCAGCTGAAGCTCATGGTCTCCTCGGCATCCTCAACAGTGCGCGGGTACTGCGAGCCCTCGAGTGTCATCATGTCGAAAACACCACCGGGGAACTTGATTTTCATGGCGCCGTTTGACGGGTTGATACTGAACTCCACATCTACATCAGGCAACTCCTTTGCAATGTCGGATATGCGTCGTGCATTCACGCAAAAATCGCCCTCGCCCTCCGATGCTGTAATAGGGAGAACTGCAGTGAGCGTGTTTTCGGAATCTGAGGCCGTGATGGTAAGTTTGTCCGACTCGACTTTCCAATGGAAATTGTCGAGAATGGAGAGGGTGTTCTTTGAATTAATCACCTTGCTCACACCCGACAGGGTGGAATAGAGCGCTTTGCTCGCGATTTTAAATTTCATATATTGTGAGGTTGTTTGGTTCAGCCTTGAAGGGCATCGCGCATGCGCTACACCCATACATTTATCCCCCAAAGTTACAAATTAATCTTCGTTCTGGCAATAGCGGGAATTACAAGAATCGGCGCTACAAGCATAGGAGAGCAGGGGCCAATATGACGCATTCAAGACAATTCCGTTTTGGCCGTTTAAATCCTGTCCGACACGAACAAAACGGATGTTCTGCAGGTTTTATTTAAAGACATAGAAAAACATACACAACTAAATTTACTTATAACGTCATGGCAACAACAACCACAATGCCCAAAAGCATAAAGGGCACTCGTACAGAGCAGGCACTGGTCAATGCCTACATGAATGAATCACAGTCCTACAGCAGATACATGTTTTACAGCCAGCAGGCCGAAAAAGAAAGCTATTTCCCGATACAGAAGGTGTTCGAGGAGACCGCTTTGAATGAACTGCGCCACGCCAAGGTGTTCATGAAGATGCTTGAGACCGGTGTGGTGCCCTGCAATGTGACTGTAGATGCAGACAAGATTCAGGACACTGCGGCCAATCTTCAAATCGCAATCAAGGAAGAACGCGACGAGGGCGTGGCACGGTATCTGGCCGATGCGAAGATTGCCGAAGAGGAAGGCTTCCCCGAAATAGCTGATCATTTCCGTGCAATCGCAAGTATAGAGCAGCATCACCTTGACCGTTTCGAGCGCTACCTGAAACGCGTGCAGGACGGGACAGTATGGAAACGTGACACGCCAATTTCCTGGCGCTGCCTTGTGTGCGGCTATACATTTGTAGGCACCGAACCCCCGATGACATGTCCGGCATGTGACCATCCTTATCAGCACTACATGGCTCTTGACATGGACTGAATCGCCTGCAATAAAAGTGCCCCACAATCCGGCCGGATGAAGCCTTTTTACAGTAATATATTGCGTCGTAAAGGTAAATTTAATTATCTTCGCGACGCATTTTTACTGTAACAATCCGTTATAACCCGACAGAAACTCCATGTATACCCCGTCATCCGAATTTTTTCAGTTTGTAGATGCTCATGTTAATGAGGATCCTGTCAGATTGCGCCTGAAATATCAAAGCAAAGGGGAGAATTGGGTACAGGATGCCATAACGCACATAGAATGTCTACACAAATGCAATGGCAAATTCGGAGATTTACAGCCGGGACTGATGTTGCATCCCGTTTCGGTGGAGCAGGCGAGTTCTGCCCGTGTGGCGCGTTTCCATGCAGAAGTGATGCATTGCCACGCGCAACGGGCGGTGTCGTTGCTTGACATGACCTGTGGGCTCGGGGTGGATTTTGCAGCCATGTCGGCTGCCATCACTGACGATTCAAAAAGATGCCTCGCCATTGAATTGGATGAAAGACGCTGTGCCGTGGCTCAATATAATTTCAGGGACCGCGAGGGGGTGAAGGTTGTGAATGCTGATTCGGTGCAATGGCTGTCTGATTACAAAGGCGACCGATTCGATGTTGTATTCATCGATCCGGCGAGGCGCAATGCCACGGGTGGAAGAGTGTTTAATCTGCACGACTGTCAGCCGGACCTTATCGAGTTGATACCCTTGATTGCATCCAAAAGCAACGTGCTTATCGCCAAGCTGTCGCCCATGCTTGATGTGACCCAGACATTGCGCGATTTGCCACAGGCAACTCATCTGTATGTGGTGGAGGAAAGAGGGGAGTGCCGCGAACTACTGGCCGTTGCCGACTTTTCGCAATCTGACGCCCCATGCGGACTTGATGCGGAGATTGTGGCCACAGACTGTGACAAGACTTTCCGCTTTTCGTTGGCGGAGGAGCGGCAGGCGGAGATGCGGTTCGGCGTGCCGGAAAGAGGCTTATATCTGTATGAGCCGTCTCCGGCGATGATGAAGGCTGCGCCGTTTGCCACCTTGTGCGCACGGTATGGGGTGCGTAAGCTGCACCCCAATTCGCATGTTTATGTTGCTGACAGTCCGTATGCCGATCTGCCGGGCCGATGGAACAAGATAGCTGATGTGGTTGATTTCTCCTCCAGAAGCGCGAAAGCCTTGTCAGCCAAAATAGGAGGCGCGGCCGACGTGGCTGTGCGCAATTTCCCGATGCGTGCAGAAGAATTCCAGAAACGTTTCGGATTTAAAGGTGGAGACACTTGGCGCGTCATGGCCACCTCACTGTCACACCCGCGAAAAAACGTACTGGTGCTGTTGGAAAAACAGCCGTAGGCTTATTTCCGCTGGAACATACGGGCCATATCCCGCTTGTCGTCGCGCTCTTTGATTGATTGGCGTTTGTCGTATTCCTTTTTACCACGCCCGATGCCGATTACAAGCTTTGCATAGCCACGCGACGATATGAACAGCCGTAGCGGAACGATGGTAAAGCCCGACTCCTTGCCGTTCTTTTCAAGCTGGCGTATCTCCTTGCGGTTCAGCAGCAACTTGCGGTCGCGTCGCTCGGTGTGATTGTTGTATGTGCCATAGAAATATTCGGCGATGTACATGTTTTTCACCCATACCTCACCGTTGTTGACGTAACAGAATGTGTCGGCCAGCGAGGCTTTGCCCTGTCGGATGGATTTGATTTCCGTGCCGGTCAGCACAAGGCCGGCAGTAAAAGTGTCGCCTATGGCATAGTCGAAAGTGGCTCGGCGGTTCTTTATATTTATTTCCTTGAATTTCATGCAGACAATGGGCTTTTTAGATTATTCGGGCGACGAGCCGGTCAGATCAGGGCGTTCAGCAGAATAGAGAGAAGATAGGTCGGACCGAGAATGGAGAGAGTGGCGATAATCATGTACAGTCCCACATTTTTCTCGTCGACGCCGGCGAATTTAGCCCCTTTCCATATAATGAATATAACGTAGAACGGAAGGAACTCGATTAACGCAAGGTGAGTTTTGACAATATTTGACACGAGCGTGATAGCTCCAAGAAAAGTCAGGCATTGCATGATAAGGACAAACCATCTGCCCTTGGGTTCAATCAGCACAGATGGCGCCATGATCCGGGGCATGTACACCATGAAAATATACCTCGCAAACTGCGATGAGAGGAATAATGTCACAAATGTGACAATAGCCTTCTGAATGCAGCTCAGCAGATCGTCTGTGCCATAAAGCGCCCGGACAAGCCAGGAGAGTGCAAACAGGCATATTGCCGGAAGGAAGCACGAATAGAAACACCGTGTGGCACGATGTTCCTCCCAAACATTCTGCTCTTCCACGTACGAAGCGCTACGCACCCGGGGTGAATCGGCAGAAATACCGTCTTCGCGCGCGATGCGGAACTGCTCTCCGCTTTCGCGTTCGATGTCCTCCCAACCTTTGGTCGGGGCAAATATAAGCTGTACGAACTGCTTTAGATATTGTGCAAGCACCTTGGTTGACTTTTCCTGATAGATTGTTTAGCTTGCAAAGTTACTTAAAGTTGGTTAACTTTGCAAGCCGGGAAGGGGCTGCATGGCTGTAAGCCGAATGAATTATTCATAACCCCCATAATATAATTATGCTTAAAGGAATTCTTTCTATTGCGGGAAAGCCTGGCTTGTTCCGTCTTGTGAACCAAGGAAAAAATATGCTGATTGTCGAGAACATCGCAACAGGCAAACGCATGCCGGCGTATGCACGTGACAAGGTTGTGTCGCTCGGCGATATTTCAATGTACACATTCGATGGCGACGTGCCTCTGTCGGACGTGCTCGAGAAATTAAAGGAAGTGACAGAATGCAAGCCTGTTGATGCAAAGAGCATGGACGATGCGTCTCTGCGCGCATTCTTTGCAACAGTTTTGCCCGATTATGACGAGGAAAGGGTATATTCTACCGACATCCGCAAACTTTTCAGCTGGTACAATCAGCTCCTTGCTGCCAATATAACAGACTTCGCCGAAGAGGAAACCGCAGCCGAGGAGGGAACTGAAGAAGCCGATAACGCTGAATGACAGACAGCATTGTATAAACCAAAAGACTACAATTGGGAACCGTAAGAAAAATGCCGCAACACGAGGCTGCCGCCTCTGTTGCGGCTCTCTATAAGGAGCATTTCGGAGCAGCACCGGACTCACTCTCCATAATTGCGGGCGCAGGGTCGAACCGTATGTATTTTCGTGCGTGCTCCAAGGGGCAACGCTCTGTGATAGCGACCTTTGGAACTGATCCGGCTGAGAACCGGAGTTTCATATATCTGGCAAGGAATTTTGCTTCGCTTGGGCTGCCTGTCCCGAATATTCTGGCTGTATCGGCCGACGACATGGCCTACTTGCAGTCGGACCTTGGTGACACTTCACTCTTCAGTGCCATAGCGCAGTCAAGGCAATCGGGAAATTTTTCGGGCGAAGACTTCGGGCTGCTGCGTGATTCCTTAGCCATGCTCGCGAGGGTACAGTTCCTCGGTTCCCGCGGCATTGATTTCAATCGTTGTTTCCCTTCGCCGGCCATGGATGACGACATGATTCTGTCGGACCTCAATTATTTCAAATATTGCTTTCTGAAAACCAGCGGTACGGAGTTCGATGAAGCCCGGCTCGCCTCGGAGTTCGACCGATTGTATGCAGTTCTGGCCAAAAGGGCCGCCTCGGCACGACAATTCATGGTGCGCGATTTTCAGAGCCGCAATGTGATGCTGGCGGATGGCGCACCTTTCCTGATTGACTTTCAGGGAGGCCGCCGCGGACCGGCGGAATACGACGTGGCTTCGTTCCTTTGGCAGGCCAAGGCGCACATTCCGGCCGGCCTTCGGAAGGAACTTGTGGATTATTACATCTCATTCGTGAAAGCTTCGTTCGGAGATGAGTTCGACGAGAATGAATTCCGCGACTGTTTGCCGTATTTCGTACTTTTCAGAATGCTGCAGACGCTGGGCGCCTACGGTTTTCGCGGTCTCACCGAGCGCAAGCCGCATTTTATTTCAAGTATACCCTCAGCTGTGCGCAATCTTGCCTCATGGCTAAAAGATTCCGGTCTCGAAAGGGTGTTCCCTTATATAACTTCTCTTGTATCTGATCTTGAGGGCTCTCCTTTGGTCTCGCAAATCTCTGCTCTTAATTCTGTCCCGGAGCTTGAAGGGCGTCTCACTGTCACGGTGTCAAGTTTTTCATACAAGAAAGGCGTACCGATTGACCTGAGCGGTAATGGCGGCGGTTTCGCATTTGACTGCCGCGCCATCCACAATCCCGGGAGATATGATGAATACAAGCCTCTCACGGGGCGCGATGTTCCTGTGATACAATTTATCGAAAGCAATAACGAGGCTGCCGATTTCCTGTCGGCTGCGGCGCAGATGGTCGACGCTTCAGTGCGCCGCTACTCCGAACGGGGTTTCACGTCACTTTCGGTTGCGTTCGGCTGTACCGGAGGCCGCCATCGTTCGGTGTATTGTGCCGAGCATATGGCACACCATATTGCTGAAATGTTTCCGGAGGTAAGGGTGGTGCTCTGGCATCGGGAACAGGACATTATGGAAATTTTCAATGGAGTTTCCGCAAAAAGTGATTGCAGCCATGAATAAAGCGATGATTTTTGCTGCCGGTATCGGCTCGCGCCTAAAACCGTTTACCGACAGCCATCCGAAGGCTTTGGCCAGGGTAGGGGGTGTGCCCGCGCTGCAGCGTGTGATTGAAAAATTGCGCGATGAGGCCGGAATAACCTACATGGTGGTGAACGTGCACCATTTCGCGAATCAGGTGGTGGATTTCCTTGAACAGAACCGAAATTTTGGTGTGGAGATCAAAATCAGCGACGAATCTGACTGCGTGCTTGACACCGGAGGCGGCCTGCTGAAGGCGCAACAGTTGCTCGACCTATCCGATTCCGATGCTGTAGTGCTGCATAATGCAGATATCCTGACTGATTTCCCGATTGCGCCGATGATAGACTTTCACCGGGCGCAATGCGCTGATGCCACTCTGATGGTTTCACCACGGCAATCGTCAAGGGTGTTCAGGTTTGACAGCGGCATGAACCTGGCGGGATGGCAGAACCTGAAAACCGGCGAATGCCGGCCGGTATATGCCGGAGAGCTTGCCAACTGCAGGGCTCTGGCGTTCGGGGGTGTGCATGTGGTGTCGCCGGCGGTTTTCAACCGTCTGGAATCTTATAGAAGGACCATCGGTTCTGATGTGTTTTCCATAACACCTTTTTATATTGACGCGATAGGACATCTTGCCATTAAGGGATATTGCCCGGCGTCAGTTTTCCGTTGGTTTGATATCGGGACACCGGAAAAACTTGCCGCTGCAGAAAAGGGATTTTGTTAATTAAAGGTTTTTTGTTAACTTTGCAGTCGCTTTGGAGGCATGTACTCTGGAGCCCCCAGTGTGATGGGAAATTAATCACTACATTAATTTTGAGTAACACAACAAATTAAACAAAAATGAAAACATTTCAACTGATCGCCGAGCCCCGTGTGGATCTTGGCAAAAAGGCTGCCAAGGCCCTCCGTTCCGAAGGTAAAATCCCCGTTGTTCTCAATGGCGGCGAACCCTTTGAACTTCCCTACAAAGGCACTCTCAATCCCGGTGAAAAAATCGTGGAAATTGAAAATGGCCGTGGTCTGATCACAACCGACCTTACCGTTACCAACGAGGCTATCCGCAAGCTCATCTACACTCCCGAAATCTTCGCTATCGAGCTTCAGTTCAACGGTGGCAAAAAGATGGCTGTGCTCCGCGAGGTTCAGTTCCACCCTGTAAAGGACAATATCCTCCATCTCGACCTGCTCGAAGTAAACGACACCAAGCCCGTCGTAATGTCCGTGCCAGTCAAGATTGAAGGCCATGCAGAAGGTGTTAAGGCCGGTGGTAAGCTCACACTTTCCATGAAGAAACTCAAGGTTAAAGCTTGCTACACCGAAATTCCCGAACGCCTTGTCATCAATGTCGATCACCTCGGTCTGGGCAAGACACTTCAGGTTGGAGAACTTCACTTCGAAGGTCTTGAACTCGTTTCTCCGAAAGAAGCTGTGGTTTGCGCCGTTCAGCTCACCCGCGCCGCTCGTGGTGCCGCTGCCGCCGCCGCTGCTGCTGCAAAATAAAACAGCTTAGCCAATGAAATATCTTATAGTGGGGCTCGGTAACATCGGTCAAGAGTATCAGGGCACCCGCCATAATATAGGTTTCAGAATATTGGATGCCTTTGCCGAGGCATCCAATATTTCTTTTACGACCGACCGTTACGGCGATGTGGGTACAGGGCGCATCAAGAATCAGCAGGTGGTGCTTCTCAAGCCGTCAACCTATATGAATCTGAGCGGTAACGCCGTGCGCTACTGGAAGAATAAGGAAAACATTGATATTGACCACATCCTTGTACTTGTCGACGACATTGCGCTGCCGTTCGGAGCGATAAGAATCAAACCGGGCGGAAGTGATGCCGGACACAACGGCCTCAAGAACATTGCTCAGATGCTTGGCACCCAGTCTTACGCCAGGCTGCGCTTTGGCATAGGCAACGATTTCCCAAAGGGATGTCAGATCGATTATGTCCTCGGTCATTTCACGCTCGACGAGCGGCAGAAGTTGCCTATGCGCGTAGACGTGGCTGTGGACGCCATCAGGACATTCGTCCTTGCCGGAATCCAGACCGCGATGTGTGATTTCAACAATAAATAAAGAGACTACAGGTCGTAGACATTCAGTCCGAGTGTTTCGTCGAATTTTCGGTCTAACTCCCCGTCGAAGACGCGCACAACAAATTCGCCGGCTCCCGACAGTGTGGCACAAAGCAGATGGCCCGCAATTGCGGTGTAATCTTCGCATCCAAGTGTGACGTGCAGGTGCAGATAGGGCTGCCCGTCCTTAGCAGAGATGTTGCCCGTTAGGTTGGCTATCTCCATCTGTCCGGTGAATGTACGGTCGACGTATGCTTTAGTGGCCGGATTGAAGAAACGCAGAGTAGCCTCGTTCACGGCGCCAAGTCCTTCGATTACGCCGTTGTTAACGTTGTGGTCCTTGCAGAAGTCGGCGAGAACCCCGCTTATTTCCGAGTGGTTGGCAATGCTGACCACATAGCTGTCGCCGAACTTACGGCAGCCGTATTTTTTATCATTTTGCATCTTGCGGTTGTTATATAATTGTAAGTGTAGTTTGACCGTTGCATAGTTTGGCTTCGGCCACTTGTTTGAGGCAAATATAAGGATTAAAATCGTGTTAATATAATTCTGTAATGAAAACTGAGGTCAGAATCGACAAATGGCTCTGGGCCATGCGTGTGTTTAAAACCAGGACTGTGGCTACAGACAGCTGCAAGAAAGGTCGTGTCAGTCTCAAAATCAGTGGCAAAGACCCTGAGGTGACTGCCAAGCCGTCGCGCATGATCAAGGTTGGCGACGTGGTTATGGTGCGTAAACCGCCCATCACATATTCGTTTGAAGTAAAAGCCCTGACAGAAAACCGCCTCGGAGCAAAGCTCGTTCCGGAATATATGACGAACATAACGCCGAAGGAGCAGTACGACATGCTTGATGTAATCCGTATAAGCGGCTTCATCGACAGGCGCAAGGGGCTCGGACGTCCCACAAAACGAGAGGGGAGGGAGCTTGCATCCTTCACTGACCAAATGTACAGTGACGACTCCGATTTTGGTTTCGATTTTGACGAGGATGACTTCGACGAATAAAAATACCTAAGGTGCAAAATGCACAGCAAACGGCGGAAAGCAATGTGACATTTGCTTTCCGCCGTTTGATTCCCTTTGGGATTTAGTGCTAATATGTGCGCTATTGAAGCCGAAATATTTAGCCTTCGATGGCTTTGGCATTGAAATAGCCGCTCATGGCTTTCCAGCACAGGGCAGCCAGAAGAGCGCCTGCGAGCGGGCCGACTACCATAATCCAGAAATCGGGCCATGCCGAGGGGCTCCAGAGGGCCGGGCCGAAGCTGCGTGCGGGGTTGACAGAGCAGTTGTCCACAGGGATGCCTACGATGTTTACCAGGCCGAGCGCCAGACCGATGGCTAGGCCGCCGAAGTTGCCGAAGCCTTTCTTTGCGTCGGTCACACCGAGGATTACCAGGACGAAGAAGAATGTAAACAAGCATTCAACCATGAGTGCCATACCAGCATTTGCACCGGGCTGCAGAACGTTGGCGGCAAGATTGCTTTCGCCGGTTATGCCACCGAATTCAAATCCGGGAGCCATCTCCACCATCCAGTAAAGGAATCCGGCACCGATGGCTGCGCCGAGAAGCTGCGACACTACATACCCGCAGAATTCGCCGAAATTCATGCGGCCGCTCAGCCACATTGCAAACGACACCGCCGGATTTACATGGCAACCGGAGATGTTGCCTATGCAGTAGACCAGACACAACAGAACAAGACCGAAACACAGACCGATGCCCAACACACCGATTTTCGGTCCTGCAAGCACTGCGCTTCCGCAGGCCAGGAGTACAAGGAACATTGTCCCGACGCACTCCGCAAGATACTTTCTCATAATAACTGATATTTGTGCATCCGTTGCGTCTTTTCAATAAATGGCGACAACTTTTGCGGGTTTGGTTTAAATATATGATAAAAATTAAACAAGAAAGTTTAATTTTGTGTTTAGGTTACAAATTTAAATTTATGAACAATTCGCCTGTTTTGGAGCGCCATCCCTGGCAACCGTTTGTACCGGATAATGCCAAAGTGTTGATTATGGGGACATTCCCTCCGCAGCCACACCGGTGGCGCATGAATTTTTATTATCCCAATCCTACCAATGATTTCTGGAGGGTCATGGGACTGATATTCTACGGCGATAAACTGGCGCTATATGACAAGGAGAGGAAAGAGTTTGATCTTGCTGAGATAAAGGTCATGCTCAACCGTGAGGGGATTGCACTTTCTGATACAGGGCACAAAATTCGGCGCCTTAAAGGCAATGCGTCTGACAAGTATCTTGAAATCGTGGAGCCGGTGGACCTGCAGGGATTGCTTGACCGTATGCCTGAGCTTACAGACATTGCCACAACCGGGGAGAAAGCGGCAGGTGTGGTAGCTTCGCTCACCGGTTCGAAGATTCCGCCGGTCGGCTCGTTCGTTCAGCTGGACTTGCCCGAACGCCGACAGTCTCTCAGGGTGTGGCGCATGCCCTCAACGTCGAGAGCCTACCCCTTGGCCGTTGAAAAAAAAGCAGCCGCATATGCACGCCTCTTTGCCAGCGATAAATCAACTTTTTGGGAGCGGTAAAAATTGCCGTGCAAGTTTTCTATGTAATTGAGCCTCATTTGATAAAAAATTTGTAACTTTGTGCTGCCTTTTGAGGGCGCATTATGTTTGGTTGCCACGTTGTTGGTGGCAATTTATTGATAAACAGCTATAAAATGATTAACATCACTTTTCCCGACCAATCGGTAAAGCAGTTTGAAGACGGCGTTACACCCCTTCAGATTGCGCAGTCGCTGTCGCCTCAGCTCGCGCGCGACGTTCTCGCTGCATCTGTAAACGAACAGGAATGGGATCTTACCCGTCCCATCACTTCCGACTCGACCATAAAACTGTTCAAGTGGGATGACTATGAAGGCAAGCATGCTTTCTGGCACAGTTCGGCCCACCTCCTCGCTGAGGCGCTGCAGGAACTTTTCCCCGGTGTGAAATTCGGTATCGGACCGGCTGTGGAGAACGGCTTCTATTACGATATCGACCCCAACGGCCATTCCATCACGGCGGCCGATTTCCCTGCTATCGAGGCCAAGATGCTTGAACTTGCCAAGAAGAATGAGCAGATTGTACGCGCTGACATCTCCAAGGCCGATGCACTCGAAATGTTCGGGAACCGTGGCGAAACATATAAATGTGAGTTGATCTCCGAACTTGAGGACGGTCATATCACTACATATACACAAGGCAACTTCACCGACCTTTGCCGCGGTCCGCATCTCCCCTCAACCGGAGCAATAAAGGCTGCAAAAGTGATGTCGCTTGCCGGGGCATACTGGCGCGGCGATGAAAAACGCAATCAGCTTGTGCGCGTCTACGGCATCACCTTCCCGAAAAAGAAGATGCTCGACGAGTATCTGCAGTTGCTTGAGGAGGCAAAGAAACGAGACCACCGCAAGCTCGGCAAGGAGATGGAACTGTTTGCATTCTCTACCAACGTAGGAGCCGGTCTGCCACTGTGGCTTCCCAAAGGCGCGGCATTGCGCGACCGTCTGGAGCAGTTCCTCCGCAAGATCCAGAAGAAATACGGTTACCAGCAGGTGATCACCCCCCATATCGGCAACAAGATGCTCTATGTGACATCGGGACACTATGCAAAATATGGCAAAGACTCGTTCCAGCCGATTCACACACCGCAGGAAGGGGAGGAGTACATGCTCAAACCCATGAACTGCCCCCACCACTGCGAAATTTTCAAGACCTTCCCCCGTTCGTACCGCGACCTGCCTCTGCGTCTGGCTGAATTCGGAACGGTTTACCGCTACGAACAGACCGGCGAGCTTCATGGTCTGACCCGCGTGCGCGGTTTCACTCAGGATGACGCCCACATCTTCTGTGCCCCCGACCAGATCAAGGATGAGTTCCTGAAAGTCATGGATATTATCTTCTATATATTCAAGGCTCTGGACTTCAATAACTTCGAGGCTCAGATTTCGCTTCGCGACCCGAAAAACAAGCAGAAATATATCGGCAGCGACGAGAACTGGCATCTTGCAGAGACCGCTATCATCGAGGCGTGCGAGGAGAAAGGCCTCAATGCACGCAAGGAACTTGGTGAGGCAGCCTTCTATGGCCCGAAACTTGACTTCATGGTCAAGGACGCCATTGGCCGCCGCTGGCAGCTCGGCACCATTCAGGTTGACTACAACCTCCCCGAGCGCTTCCAGCTGGAATACACAGGCGCCGACAATCAGAAGCACCGTCCGGTGATGATTCACCGTGCCCCGTTCGGCTCGCTGGAGCGTTTCGTTGCCGTGCTGCTTGAGCACACCGCCGGAAAATTCCCGCTGTGGCTCGCCCCCGACCAGGCCATCGTGCTCCCCATTTCGGAGAAGTTCAATGATTACGCCTACGAAGTGGCGAAACAGCTCACGGAGGCTGATGTCCGCGTGACCGTGGATGACAGAAACGAGAAAATCGGCCGAAAAATCCGTGACAACGAGCTTCGCCGCATCCCCTATATGCTGATTGTAGGTGAAAAAGAAGCGGAAAATGGTGAAATTTCTGTAAGAAAACAGGGCGAAGGTGATAAGGGTACGATGAAAATTGCTACCTTTGCAGACGAAATCGCTCGCCTTGTGAGTGAATTGAAATAAGAAACGGACTCTAACATAACAAAATCCGGGATATTTAACACTGCAAACGGCAGTTCCCGAAACAGTTAATGGATAAAAAACCACAACACACCGGGGCTCCGCGCCCCACGCACTCCAGTGCACCACGCCCGCAGGGCGCACCGGGCTTCCGTCCCGGCGGTACTACAGGATCACGACCCGGAGGATTCTCCGGACCGCGTCCGGGTGGCTTTTCAGGCCCTCGCCCGAGTGGTCCCCGTCCCCCGATGGGACCGCGTATGCCGCGCAAAGAAGAGCCATATGCAGTCAACGAGCGTATACGTGCCAAGGAAGTGCGCCTTGTGGGCGATAATGTTGAAAACGGAATCTATCCGATTCAGCAGGCTCAGAAGATGGCAGACGAGATGGAGCTGGACCTCATCGAGATTTCTCCCACCGCCCAGCCCCCTGTATGCAAGATCCTGGACTACTCGAAGTTCCTTTATCAGCAGAAAAAACGTCTGAAGGAACAGAAAGCCAAGGCAACGAAAGTTGTGGTGAAGGAGATTCGGTTCGGACCTCAAACCGACGACCACGACTACAATTTCAAGCTGAAACATGCGCAGAGCTTCCTGCAGGAAGGCTCTAAGGTGAAAGCTTACGTGTTCTTCAAGGGGCGTTCAATCCTCTTTAAGGAACAGGGCGAAGTGCTTCTGCTGCGTTTTGCCAACGATCTGGAAGAGCTTGGAAAGGTGGAACAGATGCCGGTGCTTGAAGGGAAACGCATGATTATCATGATTTCGCCCAAAAAGAAAGCCTGACGAAGGGTTCCGGAATCTGGCCATGTCATACTGATGCCTTAGCGCATAAATGAAATTATCTGTCGCCCTCTATGGCTGCGGCAATAATATAAACCAATAAATATTTACAAAAATGCCAAAGATTAAAACCAACTCGGGTGCTAAAAAACGCTTTGCACTCACCGGGTCAGGAAAAATCAAGAGAAAGCACGCTTTCAAAAGCCACATCCTGACCAAGAAAACCAAAAAGCAGAAACGTAACCTCACCCACTTCGGTCTGGTTGACCGCGTGGACAATGCAAGCGTAAAAGCTCTGCTGGGCATGCGTTAAGCAACCCCGACGGTACATGACATATCCGGCAGTTTCAAAAGCCCCGGATGTGCTGTCCGGTTTTAAGTTCAACAAAATTCATTAACCGAATGTGTAGCATAAAGAGTGCAGAGAACAACTAACCGCACCGCTCACAATCAAAAAAAGAACAAAAAATGCCAAGATCAGTAAACCACGTTGCATCACGTGCTCGCAGAAAGAAAATCCTGAAACTTACCCGCGGTTACTTCGGTTGCCGTCGTAACGTATGGACCGTTGCCAAAAACACATGGGAAAAAGGTCTTACATACGCTTACCGCGATCGCAAGGATAAGAAACGCAACTTCCGCGCCCTGTGGATCCAGCGTATCAACGCTGCTGCCCGCATGGAGGATCTGTCTTATTCCAAGCTGATGGGTCTGATTCACAAATCAGGTATAGAAATCAACCGCAAAGTTCTTGCCGATCTCGCTCTGAACAACCCCGCCGCATTCAAGGCTGTTGTAGACAAAGTGAAGAACGCCTGATTCAGGCCCGGCTCTTAATCACACATCAAAGCCATCGTGACGCAGCGCGTCGCGATGGCTTTGATGCATAATAACATAGCATCAGAACTATTTGTGACCCATAAAATTGCGTGCTGCGGAACACAAAACTTGTATAATATAGGGCATATGTCAAATTTTTTTGCGAAATTTGCATGAAAATAAGTGCATTATGTAGGTTTACACAACATGCGCTTCAAATAAACAGCCTGCGCGTTCACGTTACTTATCGCGCGTTTATTAATCATTAGTAAGTTAATGCAGTTCACAGCATCGCAAATAGCAGAAATTGCAGGTGGAGTTATCGAAGGCGACGGCAATGCGGTCATCTCCACATTTGCAAAAATTGAAGAAGGCAAGCCCGGAGCGATTTCGTTTCTTGCAAATCCCAAATACACCCACTACATCTACACTACAAAGTCCACGGCAGTTCTGGTGAGCAATGATTTCGTGGCTGAGCATCCTTTAAGCTGCACGCTTATCCGTGTGGCAGACCCTTATGCCACAGTTGCACGCCTAATGGACATGGCGTCGAAGGTCATGCAGCCCAATCCCACAGGAATAGAGCAGCCGTGCTTCATTGCCGAAGGCGTCAAAATTCCCGAGGATGCCTATGTCGGCGCATTTTCCTACATTGCCAAGGGTGCCAAAATTGGAGCCGGAGCAAAAATTTATCCGCAGTGTTATGTTGGAGAAAACGCCAGTGTGGGTGAGAATTCCATTCTGTATGCCGGCGTAAAAGTATATCACCACTGCCAGATAGGAAACAAATGCATCCTCCATTCAGGTGCAGTGATAGGTGCTGACGGATTTGGGTTCGCGCCTGTCGACGGTCACTATAACAAAATCCCCCAGATGGGAAATGTTGTCATCTGCGACGACGTGGAAATCGGTGCAAACACAACTATCGACCGCGCCACCATGGGGAGCACCGTTGTTAACCGCGGCACCAAACTCGACAACCTCATTCAGGTGGCTCATAACTGTGTGATAGGAGAGAACACAGTTATGGCGGCCCAGGTAGGCATTGCCGGTTCCACCCACATCGGGAAGAATTGCATGGTCGGAGGTCAGGTGGGCTTCGCGGGACACATCGAAGTCGGCGACACCGCTCAGATTGGAGCACAGGCCGGCATCTCAGGGAATGTCAAAGCTGGAAGCAGGCTTCTCGGCTCGCCGGCCATAGACATCCGCCAGTACGCCAAACAGGTTGTACTGGAAAAGAATCTTCCATCTCTTTATGAACGGTTGAAAAAACTTGAAAAAGAGATTGCTCAGCTGACGGCCACTCTTAATTGACGGACAGCCGGGATGCAGTGCAGATAAAACAACGCCAATCAAGATAATTATAAACCAATTCTCAATATACCACACCTCCCATGATGCAACAGACACTCGGCGGTGAGTTCACCGTCAAAGGGAAAGGTCTTCATACCGGCCTTGAGATAGAAGCCACCTTCTATCCTGCACCCGAGAACCACGGATATAAGTTTCAGCGTATCGATCTTCCCGGCGAACCGGTGATTGACGCTCTTGCTGAGAATGTTATTGAAACCGGTCGCGGCACTGTGATTGCAAAAGGCGATGTAAGGGTTTCTACTATCGAGCACGCTCTTGCGGCCCTCTATGCTGCCGGCGTTGACAACTGTCTTATAAAACTTAACGCACCTGAAGTGCCTATTCTTGACGGCAGTGCGAAGATATTTGTCGAAGAGATAGAACGCGTCGGTCTCGTTGACCAGAGCATTGATAAAAACTATTACGTAGTAAAGCATAAGATTGAGGTTCGTGATCCTGAATCGGGCGCCCATCTCACAGTGCTTCCCGACAGCGATTTTTCAGTCGACGTTATGATTTCCTACGATTCTCCCGTGCTGACAAACCAGTACGCCCGTCTGGAAAACGTTGCTGATTTCAACCGGAACATAGCTTCGAGCCGTACTTTCGTGTTTGTACGCGAAGTAGAGGCGCTGCTTAATGCAAACCTCATCAAGGGTGGTGACCTTGACAACGCCATTGTAATTTACGACCGCAAGCTCCCGCAGGAGCAGCTCGACCATATCGCCGACCTTATCGGTGTGGCACATAAGGAAGTGAGCGATTTCGGTTACATCAACAACCGTCCGCTGGTGTTCGAGAATGAACCAGCCCGCCACAAACTGCTTGATGTCGTAGGTGATGTCGCTTTGATCGGCCGTCCGCTGAAAGGCCGCATCATCGCCTGCCGTCCGGGACACAAAATCAATACAACTTTCGCCAAACAGATCCGCAAGGAGATTCAGCGACAGGAACTGCAGGCTCCGAGCTACAATCCGTCCGCCGCTCCGCTGATGGACATAAACTGTATCCGTGAGCATCTGCCGCACCGCTATCCCATGCTGCTTGTCGACAAAATTATTGACAAGAGCGAGACCTACATCGTAGGTGTAAAGAACGTTACTGTCAACGAACCCTTCTTCCAGGGGCACTTCCCCCAGGAACCCGTGATGCCCGGCGTTCTGCTGGTGGAAGCCATGGCTCAGACAGGCGGTCTGCTTGTTCTCGGCACCGTTGAGGATCCCGAGCGCTATTCCACATACTTCATGAAGATAGACAATGTGAAGTTCCGTCAGAAAGTGGTTCCCGGCGATACACTGCTGTTCCACGTGTCGTTCCTGACACCGCTGCGCCGCGGGTGCGCGCTGATGAAAGGTGTGGCCTTCGTCGGCGACAAGATTGTGTGCGAGTGCGAATTCATGGCTCAGATTGTAAAGAACAAGTAACACATACAGAATGAAACAACCTTTTGCATATATACATCCGGCCGCAAAAATTCACCCCAGCGTGGTGATCGAGCCGTTTGTCACCATCGACCAGAATGTCGAAATCGGTGAAGGCACACATATCGGCAGCAATGTCACAATCATGGAAGGTGCCCGCATCGGCAAATACTGCAATATCTTCCCCGGAGCCGTAATTTCCGGCATTCCTCAGGACCTCAAATTCAAGGGTGAGGATACGGTAGCCATTATCGGCGACCATACCACCATCCGCGAATGTGTAACCGTGAACCGCGGCACAGCGTCGAAGGGGATGACCAAAGTAGGTAACAACTGCCTGATCATGGCTTATTCCCACGTGGCTCACGACTGCGTTATAGGCAATAATGTGATTATCTCGAACGCGACACAGATTGCCGGCGAGGTTCAGGTTGACGATTTCGCTGTTATCGGCGGCGGCTCGCTTATCCATCAGTTCTGCCACCTTGGGGCTCACGTAATGATTCAGGGGGGTGCAAGGATAAACAAGGACATTCCTCCGTATGTAAAGGCCGGCCGCGACCCCATCGCCTATACCGGTATAAACTCCATAGGTCTGCGTCGCCGCAATTTCAACAACGACCAGATCATGGCAATTCAGGAGGTGTACCGTTATCTGTATCTTTCGCGTCTTAACGTATCCGATGCTGTGGACCGCATTGAGGCAGAGATTCCCGCTACTCCTGAGCGAGACGAGATTATTGAATTTATCCGTAACTCCAAACGTGGCATTGTCCGCGGTTACGTATAATTCCACCATTAACAGAATTTTCAAGCGCATTCGTGGCCTATGGAAAGGGCAGCGGGTGCGCTTTTTATCAACGTGTTTAATAGGCGCAAACAGGTGCCTGACTCAATTATAGAACCGTGCGATGAAAATACAACTGCTTGTTGTCGGGGCAACAACCATTCCATATGTAAAAAACGGTATACAGGAATTCACGGACCGTATCAGGCGCTTCCCCACACCTTTTGAAATCAAGGTGGTGGCAGATGTAAAGACATCAAAAAAGACAACGCCGGATGCTCAGAAACAAGCCGAGGGGACTGCAATACTTGCGAATGTACAGCCGTCAGACCATCTGGTTCTGCTTGATGAGCGCGGACGACAATACACCTCACGTGAGTTCGCCACATTTATAGAACAGAAGGGCGTGGCCGGTGTCCGCAATCTTATTTTTGTAGTGGGTGGACCATATGGATTTTCAGAGGAGGTCTATAAAAGGGCCAACACCCTGCTGTCGTTATCTAAAATGACATTTCCTCATGAACTTGTGCGTCTGCTTTTTGTAGAGCAGATTTACCGGGCTTACACCATTACTGCAAACATGCCCTACCATCATGATTGAAAGTATTTGAATGGCGGGATGAATCAGGATTCTGTAGAATGGAGGTCAGTCAACTATAAGTTCCCGCAGAATGCTGTCAGATTTCAGCCATTCCCGTTCAGGTATACGCATATTGCCCGACGGCAATAGCTCCAGCATTCCGGAGGGCAGCCCAATGCGGTTACGGTTGAATTGTGTGGTGAGCCCCGAGCCGAACCGCTCAAGCGCAAATTGAGGAGAATATCCCGCTGAAGTGCGCAAGGATGTTATGATGTAGTCGTTATACCTGTTCCCGTCAGTTTCGTCTTCCTGACTGCAGGCTGTGGCCCCGGCTGAAATGGTGTTCATGTACACCTTCGTGTTACAAGGATTCATGCGACGTATCTTTCCGTCGAAACTGTGTGCGGATGCTCCCAGCCCGAGATAGGGTGTATAGTTCCAGTATAGGGAATTGTGCACCGCCTGCTTTCCCACTTTGGCGAAATTGGAGATTTCGTAATGGCCGTAACCATTTTTCACCGTAAGTTCGCACAACAGCCGGTACATGCCGATGGCCAGTTCCTCCGGCGCCTCGCTTATCCGTCCGTTAGCAAGCATGGCATACAGCCTGGTACCGGGTTCGTAGGACAGGAGATAGGCTGAGAGATGAGGCGGTGAAAAGTATAGCATCTGCTCAAGATCCCGCTCCCACATCTCCATCGATTGCCCGGGTTGTCCGTAAATGAGGTCGGCATTATAGTTCATTCCGCTTGAGGCCAATGCATCAAGTGCCTTATAAGCCGCTTGCGACGAATGTCTGCGTCCTATGGCTGACAAGGAGGCATCGTTAAACGACTGCACGCCTATGCTTACACGATTTATTCCCAAGTTTGCATATAGGCTCAACGATTCCTGTGTAATATCTTCCGGATTCCCTTCTATGGTCACCTCCTTCATGCCGGAGAGATCTGCACGTCTGTTGATGCCGGTCAGTAATCTGTCGAGCGATTGAGGAGACAGTATCGACGGGGTTCCACCTCCGATGTAGAGCGTTGTGTAGCGCTCTGAGATTTCATCAGCACGCAAGTCGAATTCACCTAAAACGGCATCTATATACCCATCGGTATCAGCGTGACTGGAAGATGAATAAAAATCGCAGTACGCGCATTTACTGCGGCAAAAGGGGATGTGTACATACAGACCGGCCATTCACTTTTATTTTTTTAGATGACGCTGACAAATCTCCTTGAATTCGCAATATGTGCAGGCGGCATCATCGTCAGCACACACAAATGGCACATCAGGATTGAAAAGCTCTTCGAGATATGGAATCAAGGCATCATTGAATTCGGTCAGATAATCACGATAATCAAGAATTTTCCATCGTTTGGAGCCTTTGTCAGGCGATTTAAATTCTTCGTGCTCAATTTGCTCCGAGGTGGGCTGCTGGCCGGTTGTAAGCGGAGAAACAGGCTGGACCATGAGTTTGCGCATGGAGTAGACCATGGGTTGAATCGGGCCGGAATAGGGGAGAAACTGCGCATAAGCCTGCGAATACAGCATCACCTGGGCGAATGCCTTGCACTTATAGTCATGAAGCATAGCCTCGATACCGGGAGCATGGATTTCGTCGCTGCCGGTTTTGTAGTCAATGATTCTCATGCGCTCGAAAGTGGAGGCATCCTTCAGCATGTCCACGCGGTCCACTCTGCATGTGAAGTTTACGGAGAACTCCTTACCTTCCGACCCTTGAAGACGCAGCACGCCGTCCTTCTGCCATTCGCCGTGAAGATACACGAACGGTGTGAGTTGCTGCTCTTTCCGCAAAACTTCACGTACATTTTCCCGGATTATGTAGCCTATTATCTTGGTCTCTCCGTTGAGCGGTGTGTAGCACTCTTTGCCGAGATTGCGGAAAAATTCGTTCACGGCCCGGCAGATCAGGCGGTCAAGCAGTATCCTATCCGAGCGCATTGATTCAAGTACATCTGAAGTTATCAGTGCGCCGCCTGGCGATTTTTCCAGTTGAAGATCGAACAGTTTCTCGAACACATCATGCACGATTGTGCCGAATGTGCTCTCATCAATCCATTCGTTGTTCTTGTCCTCACGCCTGTATCGGGCCACCATCTCGAAGTAAAACGACATGGGACATCCAAGATAAAGCTTTATGGAACTGGCCGAAAGGAATAGCGGATGTTCCGCCGACCGGTAGCGGTTGAGCCGGGCCATGATTGCCGGTGTCTTTGCAACCTCTATTTTAGGCATGTTGAATGATGCCGCAGAATATGGCAGCACCTTGACAGATAGCTTTTTCGGACGGAACAGGTGAATCAGCTGGTTGATGTAGCGCGACATCTGCGTCTTTCGGGAGAGCGAGCGTGCATCGTAGAGCAGATAAACCTTTTCGGCACGCGAAATCATGCGGTAGAAAAAGTAGGCGTAGGCGTTCTCATGCTGCTCAGGCGTTGAGAGCCCATAGGCACTCCGGAGCACAGGGGGGATGAATGATGCCGTGAAGCGTGCACGCGGAAACAGGCGTTCGTTCATCGACGGAATGATAATGTTCCGAAAGTCGAGCGCACGGGCCTCGAGCACACCCATTATCTGAAGCCCCTGCATCGGCAGGCCTTCGAAATTCAGCATCTCGCCTTGCAGAATCTTTTCCACAAGATTGAAAACCGTGGCATTTTCGATGTAAATCTTGCCGGAGTAAAGATACTGCCGGCATAACGCTTCAAGTCTAACAAGGGCATCGGAATATCTCCGCAGAAAAGCCTCCTGAAGAATGGCGGCACGGTTATGATCCTGATCGGAGGCAACTGCTGCATGCTGCAGGGTCTCATTGTCCTTATCGTTTTCATCCAAGTCTGTAGCTGCATTCTCAGGTGTATCTGCCTTGTTTACGTCAGCGGTGGCTGGGCTGGCTTCACCGTCGGAAATAAGGCGTGATTTCACCACCTGCTTTAGCCAGCATATCAGGTTGTTCAGATAAGAAAATACTTCCGCGGCATCGTTTTTATCCGATATGAAACGGAAAATGGACTTCAACGATGCCCGTTCCTCTGTATCAAAGAAATCTTCCGGGATATTAAACAGTCGCAACCGCTGTATCTCCATTACCATAGCGGTTGACAGTGCCGGTGAAAATGAGCGTACCACCGGATGCGAAAGCACTTTGATTACATCCTCATAAAAGAATGTGCGTCGGGCCTTAGACTGATATGACCGCATATGCATTGTAACAATGTCGCGTATCAGTCCGGACACAGCGGTGTTGCGCAACTTGTATCCCATTGTGATGTTCAGCGGGTTCACCCTTTCCGGAATGGCGCCGAGCAATGGGATGAGCATGGTCTCTTCCGGAAGTACAACCGCAGTTTCGCGCAGAACGTCCGCCGTCAATTCCTGCTCGGCAGGATACAGCGCGTCGAGTAATTTTCCGACGGTTTTTGCCTGCCCAACTCTCGACGGAATGCCTATGACTTCAATTGAGGGATAATCCGGTATGGGTGGGACGCAGTCGTATAACGGCGGATAATCTTTGGCATACCGCTCTACGATGTTGGCTGCATCAAGCATGTGGCCGGCAAAAGCAGGCGATGAGAGATCCCAGTAGAAATCGGCCAACGGCTCTGACGAGCTTTCATGACGCATGTCCTGCAAACGTGAGAATATAGCTTTCTCAGCATTCGACAGGCTGTTGAAGCCGATGAAAATGTATCTACGGAAAGGAAGAGCATCCGGTGTGGTTTCGTTCAGAATCCGGACAGCATTCCTTACGGCCATGCCGCGTGTATGTAGCGCTGCCGCTTCAAGGCGCTCCGTAAACTCGGAATATATTTCAAACATCACCTGCCAGAGCCTGAGAAACCCCATACTCACACTGGTGGTCGCTCCGGAATCGGAGGCCGGATGCGCCACATGATTCCAAAATTCTTTTACTTCCGCCGGAATTTTTTCGTCTGACCAATAATGGCGTATCACATCTATCTGCTCAGGCGTAAGATAATTGGCTGAAATCTCCTTGAGATTCCCGACGTTCCTGAACAGTTCGGCCGGGTCGGCCATGGCGTCGTCCACGTCGTCAAAATCGTTCAGCAGCACGTCGGCCCACTGCACAAACCGGTTGAAATCTATGGTATCAGCCTTTTCTGCTCCGTTACGTCGTTTAATGACGTTGCAGTAGACGTTATACAGGATGAAAATCAGCTCCAGCCTGTCGCCGGGAGCCGAATCCGAGAAACTCTCTATTAAATCAACGATGGTGGTTGTGGCAGGCAACAGGAGCGGACGCCCGTTTTCGCGAGCAATCCGGTTCATGTAGTCCATGAAATAAAGCGCACTGCGTTTGTTCGGGAATACGAAGCAGTATTCAAACAGACTGTCCGCTTCATTGTCGAAGTATGCTCTGGCTATGCTTTCAAGAAATGGAGCCATATACGAATAGATATATGTTCGGTTGTCAGAGTTCGGTCATATGGTCGTCCCACTCTTCAATATTCCCAGACTGTAAGGATGCGGCCACATTGATCAGACGCTGATTTGACGAACCTTTGAAGCGGAGCGATGTATCGCGCAACGATGCGATATATGGGCCGTCAACCACCACATCGATGTACTGCCAAAGATCGGCATATTCTGGCTGCCGCCATATCTGTCCGAAATCAAATCCGGTGTAGCACCATATACTGTAACCACGTTCCTTCAGGGCTTTGGCAAGCGCCGTGAGCGCTTCAGGTGTGTAAAGCGGATCGCCTCCGGTAAACGTGACATTGAAACCATGCTTCTCCACCACCTCCACAATGGAGTCAATTGGCATGGGTTGGCCGGCTGAAAAGTCCCACGACTGCGGGTTATGGCAACCTTCGCAATGATGGGCGCAACCGGCGAAATAGATAGATGTGCGAAGCCCCGGGCCATCTACTGATGTTCCGGGGACTATATCAAGAACCTGTAAGGTATGTTTTCCCATTATGAGTACATGATGTTAAGCTCCGCTGTGGAGCGCGTGGCATGCAGCTTATTTGTGCACTACACGGTCGGCAAGTTCGGCAAGTTTGGCCGAGTTCCATCGGTCAGTTGTGCCTACAAGGTAGCCTGTGATGCGCTGCAATTTGTCGATGTTGTGGCTACCGCACTTGGGGCATTCGTCGAGCCCTTCCTGTGCGTCCTCATATCCGCAATTCATGCAGCGGTTGCGGTTGTGGTTCACCGAGCAATATCCGATGTTGTTGCTGTCCATGAGGTCCACGATGTCGGAGATGGCCTGCGGATTATGCGTTGCGTCGCCGTCAATCTCCACATAGAAGATATGTCCACCGCGGGTAAGTTCGTGATACGGGCCTTCAATTTTTGCCTTATGACGCGGGGAACATTTGTAATAAACGGGGACGTGGTTCGAGTTTGTGTAGTAAATCTTATCGGTGATTCCGGGAATCTCGCCGAAGCTTTTGCGGTCCTTTGTGGTGAATTTACCGGAAAGACCTTCGGCAGGAGTGGCAAGAACAGAGAAGTTATGGCCATAACGTTCGGAGAATTCATTGGCGCGCGAACGCATGTGGCTCACTATGCGCAAACCGAGTTTTTGCGATTCCTCCGATTCTCCGTGATGCTTGCCGGTGAGCGCCACAAGGCATTCCGCCAGACCGATGAAGCCGATGCCGAGTGTGCCCTGATTGATGACGCTTTCCACCGTGTCGTTGGGTGAGAGGGAGGATGCGCCGTTCCATAGGCGCGACATGAGCAGCGGGAACTGCTTGGCAAGTGCGGTTTTCTGGAAATTATAGCGGTCGCAGAGCTGGCGTGCGGTGATTTCAAGCAGCTCGTCGAGTTTGGCGAAGAAACGCTCGATGCGTTCCGACTGATCTTTTATGGGCATGCACTCTATAGCCAGGCGCACAATGTTCATGGTCGAGAAGCTGATGTTGCCGCGCCCGATGGAAGTTTTCTCTCCATAGCGGTTCTCAAAAACGCGGGTGCGGCATCCCATTGTGGCCACCTCATGTTTGTAGCGCTTGGGATCGGCGGCATCCCAAAGTTCATGCTGGTTGAATGTGGCGTCGAGGTTAAGGAAGTTGGGGAAGAACCGGCGGGCAGTCACCTTGCATGCCAGCTGATAAAGATCGTAGTTGGGGTCGCCGGGCTTATAGTTTACTCCGGTTTTCTTTTTCCAGATCTGTATGGGGAAGATGGCGGTGGCACCGTTGCCTACACCTTCATAGGTGGAATGCAGGAGCTCGCGTATTACGCAGCGTCCTTCGGCCGATGTGTCTGTTCCGTAATTGATGGAGCTGAACACCACCTGATTGCCTCCGCGCGAGTGGATTGTGTTCATGTTATGGATAAACGCCTCCATAGACTGATGCACGCGGCTCACGGTGGCATTGATGGCGTGCTGTACGGCACGTTCTTCACCCGACAGACCGTCAAGAGGTTTCTTGATGAAGTCCTGCAATTCACGGGTGTAATAGTCCGAAAGGTCGAGTTGTGTTATCTCTTCCACCTTTTTCAGTTCCTCGACAAACGAAGAGCGCACAAACGGGGCAAGATAAAAATCGAACGCCGGAATGGCCTGACCGCCGTGCATTTCGTTCTGAGCTGTTTCGAGCGAGATGCAGGCAATCACACTGGCAGTCTCTATTCGTTTGGCAGGACGCGATTCTCCGTGGCCTGCAACGAATCCGTTCTGCAGAATGTTCTCCAACGGATGCTGTACGCAGGTAAGCGATTTGGTGGGGTAATAGTCCTTGTCATGAATATGCAGATAGCCGTTGCGCACAGCTTCGCGGGCCTCGGCCGAGAGCAGGTAGTCATCCACGAAGGGTTTTGTGGTCTCCGATGCGAACTTCATCATCATTCCCGCAGGAGAATCGGTGTTCATGTTCGCATTCTCGCGGGTTATATCGTTGTTTTTGGTTTCTATGATTTCCAGGAATATGTCGCGAGTCTTAGCACGACGGGCAATGCTGCGCTGGTCGCGATAGGCGATGTAGCGTTTAGCCACCTCCTTTCGGGGCGATTTCATCAGTTCCAGCTCCACGCGGTCCTGAATCTCCTCCACTGTCATCTGATCCTTGCCGGTGATGCCGATACGGTCGGATATTTTCTGTATTAGAGCTTCGTCTTCGCCAAGCGGGGTCTGAAGCATGGCTTTACGGATGGCCGCTTTGATTTTTTCTTCATTGTAGCCAACTACGCGGCCGTCGCGTTTCAACACGGTCTGAATCATCGTCGTATTTTGGTAAAAGGTATATGGTAAGATGTTATTCCTGCGCCTGTACAACCGGCATTATCACATGGTTTTAGACATGGCGCAATTGTGAGACAAGACAAAGGTAGGTATAATACCTCATTTACCAAAATAATTCACCGAAAATCTTGCAAAATTTTTATTTTTGGAAACTTTTTGAACGACGACAAAATTTAAAAACTTTATATATAAGCGCTTGCAAAATATTTTGGAAAACTTAGACGTTGATATGTGGATTCAAAGTATTCTGCCATGTGAATGCATGCCATTAAAAACGCTGCATGACATTCAGGGCGCATCATCGTTTCAGCAGCCTGTTCAACTGCATTATGTCTGCTTCCTTTACCCCTGATTGAACAAGCGGGACAGAGGTGTTGTGATCGGTAAGATAAACCGGATTTCCTGCTGTGTAGGTACTGTCGGCAAGCGAGCACGAAGCTTCAAATACCGGTGTGGCTACTCCGGCCATCTGCATTGCAGTGTGGAACAGACTCCGCTGAGGGGATACGGGCTGCACGCTGTTCTGCCGGATGTTTCGCTGTATGGTCGGGTAGTCCGCTGCCAACGAATCACTGACCCATGCCAACGATGCCACATGCAGTTGATAATAGGTGGGGGATGGCGACGCATGCAGGAAGCGGTTACGACTGTCATCGAAAATGTCCTCGCCATGATCGGAGCTGTACAACAGACCGGAATAGCAGCCAACCTCCTTTAGCACACTGATAAGATCTGCCAAAACACAATCGGTGTAACGGATTGAATTGTCATAACCGTTGATGAGGCTTGCGCGGTTGGCAGCATTTGCATCCACCGCATTGTCAGGTAAGAAATAATCAAATCCTGAAGGATAACGGTCGCGATAAAGGAAATGCGAGCCATACGTATGCAGTACAAAAAATTCCTTGGCATGGCGATTGTCCTGCAATTCCTTTTTCACCCATTTTACCATCTCATGGTCGAATGGGTGCTCCACGGCTGCCAGTTGTGTGTAGCGTACATCATCTGCTTCAGCTCCGAAAAACTCGGTATAAGAGCGGTTGGGTGCCTGGTTCGAGAAAAAATGGGTGTGGAATCCGGCCTCTTTCATCGCGGTGATAATGCTTTTCGAGCCATTGATTTCGTTAAAATTCTCGGCCGACAGTGCGCTCATGAGCATCGGCACACTTTTATGTGTCGTGTTCGATTCCGAAATGGATTTGCCGAAGAATGTCACATTCGGTTCCTGTGAAAGCAAGGGATTCGTTTCACGTGCGTACCCATTCAGCTGCCAGTTGAGCGCACGCGATGTTTCACCGACGACCAGCACATACACTTCGCGCAACGATGAATCTCGGAGGGAACGCGCATCGAATGTATAGTCGGCAGATGTCTGCATAAAATTATTGGTTTCCTTGGCCCGTCGGATGGCCTCAATCATATTGTTTACGGCATTAACCGGGAAAATCTCGTGTTGCAGAGCCGGTTGTGGAGTAACGGCAAGTGAGCCGGCGGCCGCAACACATCCGCATATGGCCGACAGGCCACCCACGCGGATTACCTTGCGCCTGAAATGTTCGCCGATAATAGATTTTTTTGCGGCAGCAATGCCTCCCCAGATCAACGGTGGCAAATAGAGCACCACCACAGCCCCGATAGCATAAATCAGATTGCCCAGAAGCTCGTTCACTTCCCGGACATTAGTAGTGACAACATTCAGGAACATATCAACTGCAATGACTGATTCCCCGTAAAGATAGAGCAGCACAAGCTGAAAGGCTGCTAAAATCATGAAAGGCAACATCAGCAGCGACATGATGCCGATCTTGCGGCAGGCAGCCATAAGCAACATATATACCCCCACGGGCAACAGCACGTTTGAGATCTTACAGAGAATAGGGCTCGTCTCTGTTACATCAAGCAATATATTCGGAATAATAAGTGCAATTACCACCCACCAGTAAAGGCATTCCGGCTTTCTGAAAAAAGATGTTATCGGCTTATATATGCGATTTAATAATGTCATGATCTGGAAATTAAGTGTCACCTGATGATCTCGGCATACATCAGTATGCATGCCCGGGGCTGTCATTTCGTCAGAATGTTTCGTTCAGCCCGAACGAGAATGCTTTTGAGTCCTTGCCGAATCCGACATCGACCCTTACGTTGACTCTTTTTTTGAATTCCCAACGGTAGCCGACTCCGAACGTGGGGAGAAGCCTGTGGCGTGATATCTGAGAGAAATCATCGAATACGCTGCCCACTCCGCCCCAGACCACGATGCCGTTGCGGCGCCACACCTTCTGCCTCAGCTCGACGACAACGTCGGCTTCGTTCTTGGCACGGTAACGGCCTTCATAATAGCCACGGATGCCGTTGGATGCATCTATTGTAGGGAGCATGGTCCAGGGAGTGTCGCCGTAAGTGTTGTGGCTGTGAAGCTGCATGGCCACAACTCCGCTTTTCCACCACTGTTTATAGACGGCGAACGTGAACTCAGTGGATGAAAAGGCATAATTGTTTCCTATGCCGCGTGGGAAGAACTTCTGCTTGAGTGACAAAAGGACACCGCGCGATGCATTTGTGGGAAAATCTCTGCTGTCAACCGCAAAAACTATTCCGAATCCATAGTTGAACATGCGCGCATCCTGGCCTCCCCAAAGTTCAGGCCGGTCAAATTTGGTCGCTTTGCCGTAATTGAAGTCGATGGCCGGTCCGATGTAGATGTTTTTCATCATCTGCCATTGCAGCTCAACCCAAAATTTCGACTGCAATTCAGTGTAATCGCACTCATTGTCATCATTTCGCTGGCTATCAAAAGTCAGTCCCCAGAATTTAAGCGGAAAATGAGCGAAATCTGCATGATACGCAAGGTGAAAACGATTGCCAGGGGTATAGTGGTCGCCTTTTACCCCCACACGGTAGAATCCGGTCACACTACCTTGACCGAACACCGATATATTGCTCTGTAGGGTTGCTGTGTCGCGGCGTGTGCGGTACAGACCGGCAGCCACAAGCGCAAGCTGAAAACTTGTGCTCTCCGAATAGCTCGGGCCACCAAGAAAGGTCACATCAAACTTCTTATCCGGTTTCTCCTTGTTTGAATCGTCAAAATATCTGATTACCTTTTGTATGAGGTTAAGCTTTTCGGGCCGCACACTGTCGGTGGCAACGTTGGTGTCAAATTCACCTGCCTGCATGCCTGGTGATGCAGGTGTCAAAGCGCTCACACTGTCCGCGAGGGTGTATGAGTGCAGATCCGTTGCATGCATGTTGACCGCAAACGCCAAGCCGAGGATGAATGTAGTGGCTCTGTAGGCAAATAGGTGCATATAATGTTATGATCAGGAATGTGACTGAAGGGGGCGGAAACTGATACCCCGAATTGTACCATTGGAACTGCAAATTTACGAATTAAATCCGGTAAAACCACTTCAATCAGGCACTACCATGAATCCGGAAGAAGTTTCAGCCAACAATTCCATCATTTCTGCCATCCGCAGAGTAGTCAGGCACCATGCGGATCAGCGTTTGAGTGGATTCCCTTCATAGTAGTTTACATAAGCCATATTGACCAGACGGTTCCCTCCGGGGGTGGGATATCGGCCTGAGAAATACCAGTCTCCGGGATGGTCGGGTACAGCTTTGTGCAACCCTTCGAGGCTTTGGAATACAAGCTCGACATTAACGTCAATGTCAGCCGGAGAAAGCATCTGTGCCATTTCGGCTGAAATTTCTTCGGCTGCGAAGGGCGCATAGATGGCGCGGACAGCGTTCACCTGCTGTTCCGCCGGAAGCTGCAGCTGCTCCAAGCAGGCATGATATGTTTCGTGAATCACATACTCCAGCCCACGTTTGTGCAGCAGCGACATTGCTGCACGGAATGCTGCAAATTCACCCAGACGGCTCATGTCTATACCGTAATAGTCGGGATAACGCACCTGAGGAGCCGATGAAACAACAACAATCTTCCGCGGATGCAGGCGTGAAAGCATTGACAGGATGGACCGCTGCAAGGTAGTGCCACGTACAATCGAATCGTCAATGACAACAATCGAATCTATTCCGGCTTCCACGGTGCCGTATGTTATGTCGTAAACATGGTTGGCCAAATCGTTTCGTGAGGCGTCCTCGGCGATGAACGTGCGCAGCTTGATATCTTTTATCGCTACCTTTTCAACTTTCAGATGTCTGTCGAGCACATGGCGGATATTGTCGTGCGTCAGTGCGCCGGTTTTCTGCAGCTGTTCAATTGCATCGGCCTTCTGGCGGTTAAGGGCATCCTCGAATCCTTCGGTCAGACCGATGAATGCCGTCTCTGCTGTGTTCGGTATAAAGGAGAGTACGGTATGGTCAAAATCATAATCAACTGTGCGGAGCACCTCAGGGGCGAGATTCCGCCCGAGAGCCTTGCGTTCCCGGTAAATATCCTTGTCGCTTCCGCGCGAAAAGTAGATACGTTCAAACGAACAACGCCGGTTGGTATCCTCGCCAAGAATGCGTTCAACCTTTATGTCGCCCTGTTTTGACACAATGAGACTCATTCCGGGCATAAGCTCCCTGACTTCATCCGCAGCCACATCGAATACGGTCTGGATTACCGGACGCTCGGATGCCGCTACAACAATTTCATCATCGATATAATAGAACGCAGGACGGATGCCGTGGCTGTCGCGCAGCACGAACATATCGCCCGAACCGGTGGCGCCACAAATTACAAAACCTCCGTCCCATTGTGGTGCGGCCATCCTGAGCACATTTTCCATGCTCAGACGGTTCTCTATTGCCTGACCGAGGTCCGGATCCTCGAGCGTGTCGCGCAGTTCCCGATACAGCCGGTGATTCTCCTTGTCAAGGGAATATCCCAACTGTTCAAGCAGAACAATCGTGTCGCTGAACAGACGCGGATGCTGCCCGCGCTTAACAATCGAATCAAAAACATCCTCGACGTTAGTCAGGTTGAAGTTGCCGCACATAAGGAGGTTTCTGCTCCGCCAGTTGTTACGGCGCAGAAAGGGATGAACATACGAAAGGCCGCTTTTGCCGGTCGTAGAATAGCGGAGATGCCCCATGCAGATTTCCCCGAGAAACGGCACTTCCGATTCAATATCTTCATAGCCTGACGCAGCGTCCACTCCTTCTTTTGCCTGCGGCAGGATGCGCGAGAAAATTTCGGTTATGGCGTTTGGGCCGAGGGCGCGCTCACGGAACACATACTCATGCCCGGGAGCCGAATGAAGTTTCACAACCCCGACACCGGCACCTTCCTGTCCGCGGTTATGCTGCTTCTCCATCAGAAGATAGAGCTTGTTGAGGGCATAGGAATATGTTCCGTATTTCTCTTTGTAATATGCAAGCGGTTTGCGCAGACGTATCATGGCAATGCCGCATTCATGCTTGAGAGGTTCCATCTGAAAAATATGTCCGAAATGTACAGGAGCCCGATTTGCCGGGCTCCTGAGTTATATGTGGGATAGTACGTTGCGCTGTTTGTTATTATCTGATAAACAACATCTCGCGATATTTGGGGAGAGGCCACATTTCGTTGTCCACCATCAGTTCGAGTTTGTCAATATGATAGCGGATGCGCTCCATCGCCGGAACCACATTGTCGTGATAAGCCACTGCCTTTGTGCGTTCGTCGGTGATGCGGTTGGCTTCTTTGCGGGCATTGATCATGCGCTCGGTCTCTTCCTTTATGACGCACATGTGCTGCGACATCTTTTCGATAGTGGCGAGGTCGCGTGCGGTGAGTGCGTTACCCTTCTCAATGGGGAAAAGCGTCTTGAGCTTAACAAGATTGTCGACCAGCACGCTCTGATAGCGGGTTGCCACGGGAACAACATGGTTCAGGGCCAGATCGCCAAGCACGCGCGATTCAATCTGCACTTTCTTGGTGTAAGTCTCCCATTTCACTTCGTTGCGGGCTTTAAGCTCGAATTCAGTGAACACGCCTGTCTTTTCAAACATCTCAACCGATTCCTTGCGGAGATATGCATCGAAAATCACAGGCACTGAAGTCTCGCAGTCAAGGCCGCGGCGTTCGGCCTCAGCTTTCCATTCATCGCTGTAACCGTTACCGTCGAAATGAATGTTCTTCGACTGAATGATCAGAGCCTTAACCTCCTCGAGTATTGCGTGGTAAAGCGATTCTTCACGATCCACACGCTCATCGACCTTTTTCTTGAAGTCGGCCAGCTGTTCGGCCACGGCGGCATTGAGAGCAATCATGGCCGACGCGCAGTTGGCACTCGAACCCACGGCGCGGAATTCAAATCGGTTGCCGGTGAATGCAAAAGGTGAGGTGCGGTTGCGGTCGGTATTGTCAACCATGATTTCAGGGATCTGGGCGACACCCATGTCAATACCCTCTTTCCCTGAGAATGTTATCAGCTCATCATTGGTACTGTTCTCCAGACGGGTCAGTATGTCGGCAATCTGCGAGCCGGTGAATATGGAGATGATGGCTGGGGGAGCTTCGTTTGCGCCGAGTCGGTGAGCGTTGGTGGCCGACGCGATAGAGGCTTTAAGCAGGCCGTTATGACGGTGTACCGCAGCCATTACAATCGCGAAGAAAGTTATGAAGCGGAGATTCTCGCGAGGAGTCTTGCCGGGAGCGAAGAGCAGCGTGCCGGTGTCTGTGCCGAGGCTCCAGTTGTTGTGCTTGCCAGAGCCGTTGATGCCTGCGAAAGGCTTTTCATGAAGAAGCACACGGAAATTATGCCGACGGGCAACATCGTCCATAACCTTCATAAGCAACAGGTTGTGGTCGTTGGCCAGATTGGTTTCCTCAAAAATGGGAGCAAGCTCGAACTGGTTGGGGGCAACTTCGTTGTGACGTGTGCGCGCCGGAATGCCGAGCTTGTGGCATTCTATTTCAAGATCCAGCATGAAAGCCTGAACTCGGGAGGGGATGGCACCGAAATAGTGGTCCTCAAGCTGCTGGTTCTTTGCGCTCTCATGGCCCATGAGGGTGCGACCGGTCATCACGAGGTCCGGACGGGCTGCATAAAGCGCTTCATCCACCAGGAAATATTCCTGTTCCCAGCCGAGATAGCTCAGAACATGCTTCACGTCCTTGTCGAAGTAGCGTGCAACATCTGTCGCAGCTTTGTCCACAGCGTTGAGCGCACGCAGCAGCGGGGTCTTGAAGTCAAGCGATTCGCCCGTGTACGAAATAAAAATAGTAGGGATGCAAAGAGTGTCGTTTACAATGAACACGGGTGAAGAGATGTCCCATGCAGAGTAACCGCGAGCCTCGAAGGTGTTGCGGATACCGCCGTTGGGGAAACTCGATGCATCAGGTTCCTGCTGTACGAGCAGTTTGCCGGTGAACTCCTCTACCACGCCACCTTTGCCGTCGTGCTCAATGAAGCTGTCATGCTTTTCGGCTGTGCCGCCTGTGAGGGGATGGAACCAGTGGGTGTAATGGCGTGCACCGTTATCGACTGCCCAGCGCTTCATCCCTTCAGCCACACTGTCGGCCAGCTGACGTGAAATGGGCTGCTTGTTGTCAATTGCAAAAACAAGTTGGTCAAATGTCTTTTTCGGAAGATATTCAAACATGCGCTGTCGGTTGAACACCGCTTTAGCGTAATAAACTTCGGGGCTCTCCGCCGGGGGAGTGACTTTAACTGCCTTGCGGTCAGATGCCTCTTTGACTGCCTTGAATCTGAGTAAAGACATAATGTGTAAAACTTGAATTGAATAATTGAATTCACCGTACAATCTGTTCCGGTGTTTTATTTCATATTACAGATGAATCAGCTCTATCGGAAACCTTATTTTGAAGTGCCGAACACCTTTTTAATTCTATCGATGGCCTCAACGGTGTTTTCATATGTGTTGAAAGCCGTGAGGCGTATGTACCCTTCGCCCGAGGGGCCGAAGCCGCTTCCGGGAGTGCCGGCCACATGACAGCGATCCAGCAGAATGTCAAAGAACTCCCATGACGTTATTTCATCCGGCGTTTTGATCCATACATAAGGTGCGTTTGTGCCGCCAAACACCTTGAATCCTGCATCCAGCAGTCCCTGACGCAGCACCTCGGCGTTCCGAAGGTAATAATCTACAGTCTCGCGGGTCTGCTGCTTTCCTTCGGGTGTATAAATGGCGGCAGCAGCACGTTGTGAAATATAAGATGCGCCATTGAATTTGGTGCATTGACGGCGGTTCCACAAATGGTTGAGACTCACCATTTCGCCCTTTGAATCAGCGCCTTTCAATGCTTTCGGCACAACGGTGTAACCGCAACGGACACCTGTGAAGCCGGCTGTTTTGGAGAAACTGCGGAATTCTATGGCTACTTCTTTAGCCCCTTCTATTTCATAGATGCTGTGGGGCACATCGTCCTGACGGATAAATGTCTCGTAGGCCGAATCGAAAAGTATGAGCGAATGGTGCGCGCGGGCGTAATCCACCCAAACCTTCAGTTGCTCGCGAGTGAGCGTTGTGCCTGTGGGGTTGTTGGGATAGCAGAGATAAATCATATCGGGCACTTCGGAAGGGAGTGCGGGTACAAATCCGTTTTCAGCCGTTACCGGCAGATAAATGATGTTGGACCAACAACCGTCGGTGTCGAGCACTCCGGCACGTCCGCCCATTACGTTTGTATCCACATAGACAGGATACACCGGATCGGTCACAGCCACGCGGTTGCCTCGTGCAAGGATGTCGCCGATATTACCCGTATCGCTTTTTGCTCCGTCGCTGACAAAAATCTCGTCGGCATCCATATCGATGCCGCGGGCACGGTAATCGTGTTCCACGATGGCCTCGCGGAGAAATGCATAACCCTGTTCGGGACCGTAGCCGTGGAATGTTGAGGAATCGGCCTGGTCGTCGACGGCTTTATGCATGGCCTCGATTGCAACCTTGCATAATGGGCGAGTAACATCGCCGATACCCATTCTGATTATGTCAACCTCAGGATGGGCCTCTTTATATGCGTTGATACGCTTGGCTACCTCTGAAAAAAGGTAGCTTTCGGCAAGGAGAGTGAAATTGTCGTTTATATGAAACATATGAGGATTTATCTGTTAGTTTGTCTGGTTATTCAGGAAGAGGTGCTGTACCTGTGAACACCTCGGTTGCAGGTCCTGTCATAAAAACATGACCGGATGCAGTGTCATAGGCGATTCTTAAATCGCCACCGAGAAGCTGCACAGTAATCTCGCCGGCTGCAGTACGGCCCGACAGTATCGAGGCCACGGCAACCGCGCATGCGCCGGTGCCGCAGGCCATGGTTTCGCCGCTGCCGCGTTCCCACACGCGCATTCTCACTTTTTGCGGAGTAAGGACCTCCACAAACTCGATGTTGGCACGGTCGGGCCAGATGGGATGGTTTTCCAGCACCGGACCCAACTGCGCTACGTCTGTTGTGTCGAGGCTGTCGACAAATACCACACCATGGGGATTCCCCATCGATACCGCATCTATGGATACGGTGCGTCCGCAGGCCTCCACTTCGATGTTACGGTTGGAATGACTGTCAGCTACAATGACGGGGATGCGCTCAGGTGTGAGTTCCGGTGTACCCATATCCACTTCCACTGACTCCACCTTGCCGTCTGCACCGGGATTCAGACGCAAACATATAACGCCCGAAAGAGTTTCGAGCGTTACGTTGGTGGATGAAGTGAGATTGTGGTCGAATACATATTTGCCGACGCAGCGTGAACCGTTGCCACACATCTTGGCTTCGGAACCATCGGCATTGAAAATGCGCATCTTGAAGTCGGCGACTGACGATGGGAGGATAAGAATGATGCCATCACCTCCTATGCCGGTGTGGCGGTCGCTCCATACTCGCGAAATGTGTGCGAGCAGCTCATCATCGTTAAGAATCCGGCTGTCGGCTCCTCCGAATCGTCCGTCCGTGCAATCCACGTAGACGTAATCGTTGCCGAGGCCATGCATTTTGGTGAAATTAATCATCGTTGCCATGCTTGAGCATTTTGAAAGCGCAAAGGTATAGATTATTTTTTGATTTATGGAGCTATCCAAGGTGATTTTTTTGAAAAAAATTTCTTTTGCCGGATGTAATAGTTCCAGCCATCCTGCGTTAAAATATTATATGTGTACACTATCATTCCTGCCTACCGGGTCTGCCGTTATGTGACACATCCTTTTATAAAACAGACACTGATGGATTTACAAAATAAATGTCTGCGTTTGCTTCTGATTCTGATTGCATCCTGTGTGTTGCCTGAAATTTCGGCTCAGGATGGATCAACTGCATACAATTATCTTAACATAACATCGTCCGCGCGTATATATGCGCTTGGTGGAGTCAATATCACTGCCGTAGAGGATGAACTTAGCGTAACAGACCAGAATCCTGCGTTGCTCGGCCCTGAGATGCACAATCAGGTGCTGATCGATTATATGCGATATATGGGGGGCTCCAATTTTGCGGGAGCCCGCTATGCACATGCGGTAGGGGAGCGCGGCGCATGGAGCGCCGGGCTGCGTTACTTCGGTTACGGGAGCATAACGGCGGCCGATGAATTCGGCGTAGTGACCGGAACTTTCTCGCCGAAGGACGTGAACTTTGGCGGTTCGTTTTCATATGATATAACCGACCGGCTGCGTGGTGGCATTGCTCTTAAATTTCTGTACAGCAGCTATGAGGCATACTCGGCATTTGCTATGGCCACGGATCTGGGTATAAACTATTTTAATCCGGATTCCGAGCTGTCGGTCTCGGCAGTGGTTGCAAATCTCGGCGGCCAGGTGAAGAAATTCAATTCCACGTACGACCGTCTGCCCATCGATGTGCGTCTTGGCATTGCAAAGATGTTTCCCGGATTCCCTGTGCGTTTCTCCATAACCGCCTGGAACCTCACAAAATGGCATCTTCCTTATTTGGAGACAGGCGACGGCACGACATCGGAAGAGATGCAGGTAAAAGACAAATTCTCGTCCAATCTTTTCCGACATCTTGTATTCGGGTTCGACTTCATACCCAATGAACGCTTTTTTGTAGCCCTCGGCTACAATTACAAGACGCGTACAGACATGAGCACCTATTCGCGTAGCTTCCTGTCAGGCTTCTCGCTGGGCGCGGGCATAAATCTGCGGCGCTTCAACGTAAGTCTGGCGTTCGCACAGCCCCACTCGGGAGCAACCACACTGATGCTCAACATGAATCTGAACCTGAATGATATTCTGAACTGATTTCATCACTATCCGGCGTCGTAATGATGCCGGCGTTTTTATTTTCAATACAATGCAGACAACACAATCACCTAAAATAATAATCGCGATTGACGGCTATTCCTCCTCCGGGAAAAGTTCGATGGCAAAGGCCTTGGCAAAAATAATTGGTTATAACTATGTTGACACTGGCGCCATGTACCGCGCCGTGACTCTCTACGCCATGCAGCACGGGATGATTGACGGAGACGGAAATGTGGATGCCGGGGCGATTGTTGCTGCGCTTCCCGACATGCATATATCTTTCAACCGTATGCCCGACGGCACCCAGCACACCATGCTGAATGGTGCGGATGTGGAGGAGGCAATCCGGCGCCTTGATGTGTCGAACAACGTATCCACTGTGTCGGCTATCGCTGCGGTGCGCCGGGATCTTGTGGCCAAGCAGCAGGCATTCGGGGTAAGTAAGGGAATTGTGATGGACGGCCGTGATATCGGCACCACAGTGTTTCCCGATGCTGAATTGAAAATCTTTGTTGACGCCTCGGCACAGACCCGTGCGCAGCGACGGTTCAAGGAGCTTACGGACAAAGGGTCGAATGTAACATTTGAAGAGGTGCTTGCCAATGTGGTGCATCGCGACCACATCGACGAGACCCGAGAAGAAAGTCCGCTTCGCCGTGCGGCTGACGCAATTTCGCTCGACAATTCGGCCATGACAATAGAGCAGCAGAACCAGTGGCTGCTCGAACGTTTCAACGAGGCATTAACCAAAAGCACAGCTCATGAAGGTTGAAATCGATTCCGGTTCCGGATTCTGTTTTGGTGTGGTCACCGCCATACGCAAGGCTGAGGAGGAGCTTGAGAAATCCGGATCGCTTTATTGTCTTGGCGACATTGTGCATAACAGCGATGAGGTGCAGCGGCTGGCCGACAAAGGGCTGAAAGTGATAGAACACGACCGTTTGCCGATGCTCCATGATGTGAAGGTGCTTCTTCGGGCTCATGGCGAGCCTCCGTCGACCTATGAGCTGGCAAGGCGCAACAACATCGAGATTATCGATGCGACATGCCCGGTGGTCCTCAAACTGCAGCAGCGCATCAAAAGCATGTTCGATTCAACCGATGAGCCGCGGCCGCAGATTGTGATCTACGGCAAGAACGGGCATGCCGAAGTGAACGGGCTGGTAGGGCAGACCGCCGGAGAGGCGATAGTGATAGAAAACCTGTCGGAACTTGACCGAATAGACTTCACACGTCCGGTGGCACTGTATTCGCAGACCACAAAGTCGCTTGACGGATTCCAGGAGATAATCAGTGAGATAAAAAAGCGTTTGGTTCCCGGAGTGCGTTTTGAAAGCTACGACACCATATGCCGTCAGGTGGCCAACCGGGTTGAGAAGCTCCAGAAGTTTGCCTGTGCCCACGATGTAATATTATTTGTGGCAGGGAAAAAAAGCAGCAACGGCAAGGTGCTTTATGCCAACTGCCGTGATGTCAATCCGCACACACATTTCATTGCCAACGATTCGGAAATAGATCCGGAATGGATTGCAGGTGCGGAATCAGTGGGGATATGTGGAGCCACATCCACTCCGCGTTGGCTTATGGAGCAGGTGAAACTAAAGGTGGAATCATTAGCAGCAATTGATTGATGGACAACTTTGTCGCCATTGATGTGGAGACTGCCAACCGGGAACCGTCGAGCATATGCGCCATCGGAGCCGTGAAAGTTGTGGACGGTGCGATAGCCGACCGGTTCTATTCGCTTGTGAAACCTGAACCGGAATATTATGCGCGTTATTTCACTGAACAGGTGCACGGCATAAGTCCGGAAATGACAGAGGATGCACCAACCTTCGACGTGGTGTGGCGCAGATTGCACCGCATCATCGCAAGGCTTCCTCTGGTGGCCCACAACAAGGCTTTCGACGAGCGGTGCATACGGGCCGCTTTCCGGGTTTACGGTATGGATTATCCGGATTATCCGTTTTTCTGTACACTCATGAAAGCCAGGCGGACCATTCCCCGGACAATGTGCTCTTCCTATTCTCTCCCGGTGCTGTGTGATTTTTTCGGCATACCGTTTTACAATCACCACAACGCCTTGGCCGATGCTGAGGCCTGCGCAAAAATAGCGCTTACAATTCTATAAAAATACTTACAGAGAGATGCAATTACTCCAAACGAACATAAAGAATTTCAGCCGTAGAATAGCAAACGCGGCTGTCATTGCTGCCTGCATGGCCGGAATGATGATTTGCATTACGTCATGCGGAAAGAAACACGCTTCTGCAGAGGAACTGGTGCAGGCGGAAAACATGGGGCGCCAGCGAGCAATGGAGCTTAAGCACAATGTGTTTATCGACACCATGTTTGTGGAACGTACGCTCATTGACGTGCGCGAGCGCGAACAGCGGCTGAGAAACGAGGGCGCCGACGATCTGGCTGACCGTTACATAGAGGGATTCATCTCGTGCCTCGATTCCGTAAACCCCGGCATTGCGGCGCAGATAAAATAGCTCATTACCATCACTACAAAAGAATCCCGCCCTGTAACATGGATTTCCATGGCTACAGGGCGGTTTTGGTTCGTTATGGATACAGGTGTTATCGGGTGGCGATAACTTCTATCTCAACAAGCACATTCTTGGGAAGAGTCTTTACAGCCACTGCCGAGCGGGCAGGGAAAGGAGCGGTAAACACCGAGGCATAAACTTCGTTCATAGGAACAAAGTCGGCCATATCCGAAAGGAACACTGTTGTCTTTACAACATTGTCGACCGACAGGCCGCCTTCTGCAAGGATGGCGCAAACATTGGCCAGCGATTGCTTGGTCTGGGCTGTTATCCCTTCGGGAATCTCGCCTGTTGCAGGATTTACCGGAATCTGACCTGAGATGAATACGAATGAACCGGCGTCGATAGCCTGGCTGTAGGGTCCGATTGCTCCGGGAGCTTTTTCGGTTGCGATTTGAGTTTTCATGATCAATATTAATTTATTGGTTGGTTAAAGTTTCTGTTGATTCATCACTGCCTTTCTGCAGTGTGTCTATGTCAAGGTCCATCAGCAACGTTTTATTGCCAAGTTCCACAAACTGCTGCCGGAGTTCGGCTACAGCCGTGCTGAGAGCGTGGAAACGGCTGTTGAATTTTGGAATGAAATTGGCCGAACCGGATGCGCCGACGCGCTCAAGCACCAGACCGACCGACACCTTTTCAGGCTCCACCGCCGGAGCGATGGCCGGCTCGTTGTCCGGGTTGTCCACAACTATGCGGTTGAGCAGTCCTGCCTGGGCAAGTTTCGCGGCGGCATCGTTAACAAGCGTAATCGGCAGACCGTAGTTAACTGCTATCTGATGAGGTGTGACCGGTGTCTGGCCGTCCACAAATCTCCGTACGGCAATAGTCATTACCGCCAGCATAACTCGCCACTTGTAGTTATTCGAAATCTTCTGAATCTCACTGTTAAAACTGAACTCGAATATGTTCTGCGAGGAAAAGCATACCACAGCCCCGGCCAGTGTGATGGTCCACACAAGCTGCAACCACAACAGTAAAAGCGGAAGGAAGGCGAACGAACCATAAATGGCATTGTAACGTGTCACATAAATCTGTCCCGTAACGAAAAGCCATTGCAGAATCATATAGGCAGATCCGGCCATGATGCCTGCCACAAATGCGTTCTTGAACTTGACTTTAGTGTTGGGCACAAGCATATATGTTCCGGCGAAGAAAAGCCATACCAATACCACGGATGCAAAATCCAGCAGAATCTTGATGAGAGGGGATAGGACACCCGACGGCAGCAAGGCGTTGAGCGTAGTTGACATGAACACCATGATGCCCGATGCACAAATCATAAGAACGGGCAAAATAAGGAAGATGGCTGTATAGTCGGTAATCTTGCGCCAGAACGAGCGGCCTTGCTTCAATCCCCAGATCGTGTTGAACACATCTTCCACCCCCGACAGCAGTGAGATGAGCGTCCACAGAAGGAACAGAATGCCAACGCCGACAAATATCCCTTCGGATGACTGGGCCAGGTATGAGTCGACAAATGAAAATACAGTCGACAAGGCCTCCCGCTGAACAGGGAAGTTATTGAACAGCTGTGTCTCAAGAAGATTCTGGAATCCGAAGCCGCGACCGATGGCAAACACGAGCGCGAGCATCGGCACAAGCGCAAGAATCGTCTGATAAGTCAGTGCCGCAGCTCTGACCTGCAATTCCCCGTTAAGGAAAGAACGCACCGACAGATTCACGGTTTTCACGAAGTTCACCCATGCCGTGCGGCGGGTATCGTTCCACACCCCCTCGGTCACATAAGTGTAGAGGCTCAAGCAACGCGCCCATAGCCTCCCGACAATGCCGGCTATGGATTTGTTTTCATTTTCAGTGACTTGCGAACTCATGAATAGCAGAATCAGGCAAACTTGCCATATGGATATTATTTATGCTGCAGAATGTAGGTGCGGTAAGGCGCTGCGATTCCGTGCAGACGGTGCTTCTTGACCTTGAATTCCTTGCCATATACAACGTCGGTGTACACTCCGTCGGGCAGACCGGTGGGAAGATCAACAAATCCGGCTACAGAAGATATGTTGACCACCGCCGCACCCTTCTTGCCGCGGTTGACAAGCAGAATGGAACCCTCGGGGCTGAATTGCAGGTCCTCTTTCTGTCCGGACATGGCTTTTCTGAATTTGTTCACAGCCACAACTTCCGGATGGAAGAATTCATCGTTACCACGCGCTCCGATAACATTGTCGCCCCAGTAGTTTTCGCGTGTGGAGCCCATGGGGCGGCTGAAAAAGAGGGGAACGCCATTCTGACGTGCTGTCAGGAACACCCACCCGGTGCGGATCTGGTCGTCGGTCAGCGACGCGCTTTCATGAGCGTTGCAATATGTGTCGTGACTTTCCACCCATGTCGTGAGATATTCCGGTGCCGCCTGGTGATGCCAGCTTACGATGTCAAGGCCATTGACTGACCCTTTTGCCAAAGCCTCGCGGAGCACATGGCCATAGCCCGAAGCTGTCTGACCCATGTAGTCGGCATATTCAAGTTCAGGAACGTTTTTATCCTGCAGAACCTCACCGTAGACGAACAGCGAATCGTATGGTTGTGAGAGTGAAACTCCTTTTACGCTTTTGCGGCCGGTGACCACATCCCAGAAGTCATTTTCCTTCACGCCCGATGCCGTGTCAACCGGATCGGAATGCACACCGATGTGCTTGGCTGTATCGTAGCGGAAACCATGCACACCCAGCGAAAGCAAATCATTCACAAAAGTGAGGTAATATTTCTGAAAGTCTGGATTCTCGGTGTTTACATCCGGCAGCGATCCCATGGCCCACAGTGTGCACTGTTCGCGGTCGTTATAATTGTTTATGGGGGTCAGTCCCTTGGAATGGAACATCCGGTCGCGGCCACCCACAGCCTTGTAAAAATCATCGGAAACGGCATCCACATCGAACGCAGTGTGGTTTGGAAGCACATCGACAAGCACCTGTACGTTATACTTCGCGGCCGAATCCATCATCTCTTTCATCTGCTCACGTGTGCCGACGATGGCATTCCCGATTTTCCAGTCGGTAGGCTGATAATAATAGTACCAGGAGCCGTCCTTGCCGCCACCGTCGAAGATTTTGGTAATTTTTCCCTCCGGATTGAAATGCTGCTGTACAGGCGAGGTCTGCAGCATTGCATAGCCTGCGTCCGCAATAGTTTTCATATTTTTCGCGATGGTGGGGAAATTCCAGCTCCACACATGCAGGATTGTCTCGGTGTTTGTGGCATCGGGATTGTGTGTGATGCGGTCCTTGGCCGCACCGATAGTCGGTGTGAGTAACGCGAGAGCCAGAACTGGTGTCAATCTTTTCATGTCGGTCAGATGAGGTTAAATCAATGTTTAAATGTAAGTAAGACGTTTCAGGCAAAGTTACAGAATAGAATTGAAACAGAAAAGCCGGAGGGCACCAAAATGGATGAATATGGTGTCCTCCGGCTTGTTGTTTTGCAGTTTAACGGCTAAACCTTATTCTTTTTCTGCTTCCGGGGCAATTAGCTTGTAGCCCTTGCCGTGGATGTTGATAATCTCGATCTGCGGATCATCCTTCAGATGCTTGCGGAGCTTGGTGATGTAGACATCCATCGAACGGGCGTTGAAGTAATTGTCGTCGATCCAGATGGTTTTGAGCGCATAGTTGCGTTCCAGAATCTCGTTCACGTGCGCACAGAGCAGGCTGAGCAGTTCAGATTCCTTGGTGGTGAGTTTTGTCACCTTGTCGCCGATCATCAACACCTGCTTCTGTGTGTCGAAAGTGAAGCGGCCAATCTTGTACATTGTCACCTCCTTGCCTTTTTTGCCTTTTACACGGCGCAGAATGGCTTCGATACGGAACACAAGTTCCTCCATCGAGAAGGGTTTGGTGATGTAGTCGTCAGCTCCTATCTTGAATCCCTCGAGAATATCCTCTTTTATAGTTTTGGCGGTGAGGAAGATGATGGGCACCTCGCCGTTGACCGAGCGGATTTCCTGGGCAAGCGTGAAGCCGTCCTTCTTAGGCATCATGACGTCAAGCACGCATATGTCGTATTTGCCTTTCAGAAAGGCCTTATAGCCGGCTTCTCCATCGGCATAAAGATCGGCGTTGAAGCCTTTGGCCTGGAGATACTCCCTCAGGAGCATGCCTAAATTTTCATCATCCTCGCAAAGTAGGATTCGCATACGATCGTCCATAATTGTCAGTTTTATATTTATATTATTATAATTATTATTTTTTTTAATTTGTTCACGGCGGTATGATGTTTTTTCATATCTGCCATTACTCGGCGCTGTCGTCGGCCGTGGTTTCAAGCAGCGGGAGGGTAATCACGAAGCGGGTACCTTTCCCGATTTCACTTTCAGCCTTGATTTCGCCCCCCATAAGGGTTATCATCTTGTGCACGTAGGCGAGGCCCAGCCCGAAACCTTTCACATCGTGGCGGTTGCCTGTCGACACTCGGTAGAACTTCTCAAAAATCTTTTTGAGGTCCTCCTTACGGATGCCGATGCCGTTGTCGGCGACAACAATCTCAAGCCTGTCGCGCGCCACATCGCGTGTCTCCACTTTCAGTTCAAGCGGACGCTCCTCATTGCGGTACTTCAGCGCATTGTCCAGCAGATTGAAGATTACGTTGGTGAAATGCATCTCGTCCACATTCACAATGGCATCCTCGGCGTTGAAGCTGGTGGTTATTTTGCCGCCATAGCGTTCCACCTTGAGGCGGAATGTGTTGACCACATTGGAGATGACAAGGTTTGCGTCCACATCCTGCATGCGCAGTGTGCCCTTCTGCTTGTCGAACATCGACATCTGCAACACCTTTTCCACCTGGAATCGCAGGCGCTTGGTCTCGTCGTTGATCACACCGGAGATATGCTGCAGCATTGTAGGTGATTTCCGTACGGAATCGTCGTTAAGCATCTGGGCTGCAAGCGAGATGGTGGAGATGGGTGTCTTGAATTCATGCGTCATGTTGTTGATGAAGTCGTTCTTCATCTCTGTGATTTTCTTCTGACGGAAAGCCACAATGATGGTGTAGAGGAACACAATGAGCACCACAAACGTAAATACAAACGATGGGATCATGAATCGCACCGAACTCAGGATATATTTCGTCTTTGAGGGGAAATAGACCTTGAGATAATTCTTTTTTGCCGCCGGGTCGTTGCGGAACAGCGACTGCACGAACATGCTTTTCTCCACGGCAGCGGGGCCGAGATTCGCGTAACCGGAGGACTGGTAGAACACTTTTCCGTTGCGGTTGACCACGGCAAATTCAAACGGGAGTTCCAGTCCGTTGTTCTCAAGCTCGCGTGTGAGATATTTCCTTACGGAAACGGAGTCGGCACGTTCCTCAATGGGGCGGTCGCCGGCCTTGTTCATGATGTTGATTATCACATCGTCGATTACACCTTTCTGATACAGATACTGACCTTTCAGCTCCTCACGCATCGAATTGTAACTCGACGCGACATTGTTTTCGTTCTGAATCTTGTAGATTTTCTCAGCATCGGATTTCAATGTCACTTCACCGGCCACGCCGCTATGTGTCGTGAACGAATAGCGTACACCGCCAAGATGGGGAGTACCGCCATATTGTGCATATATGGACGAGGATTCAACCTCGGCCACGTCTTCTTCAAGGAAAAACTTCGTTTCGTCCTGTTCGAGCAGCGACGACACTGCGTAGAGCGAACGTCTGACGCCCTCGGTGAATTGGTCGTCGCGCATTCTAATCATGCTCTTCATGTAGATGATCTGAATGTAAAGCAAGCCAACGAGGGTCAACGCCATCAATATTGCCAGCAACCAGATGGTTGATTTCTTCATTTCCGGAAATGTTGAATGTTAATGGACTTCACATCAATATGATTGCTCATATGTCGGCAAAAGTCATTTTGAATTTATTTTATAATATTAACAAATGTGACGGTGTTATTGTTTGCCGAGTGTCGCATTTCACCAATCATAATTTTAACATTACAGTGCAAAATTAACATAACGAGGACGACTACGCAAATTTACTATGCTAAAAAATGTTGGATTGTCGATTAAGTTTTGTGGCTCGAAATTCCGACAAGGAGACACGAGCCGGTAAATGCTGAGACTCAACCAGCCATAAAACGCCCCCTGACTCCGTAATCCGGGACTCAGGGGGCGTTTTATCTGCAAGTCAGCATGTCAAGGACTTGTCAGTCCGATTGCACATGGGTCAGAACGGGAAATTTATACCGAGATTTACCGAGGCATTTGAACTTAAAGGCAGTCCTTGTTTTGCGAGTTTGCCAAGAGTGTGGTCCATGCCGAGGAACATGTTGAAGCCGGTGACTTTCAGATTTGCAATCCATCCGAACGACCACCCGAAACTGCCGACCGCTACATTGGTGCCAGCTGAAAAACATTTTACGGGGGCGACGTTGGCCGAAAGGCGGAATTCAGTCCAGCTGTATTTACCATTGATTCTCGTTGTGTTCAGAAGTCCGAAGGTCAAATGCCGGTAGACGGGCAGTGTGTACTGTGCGCCTAGGTTCATCGTCGCACCAAGCATGCGGGTGCGCGAGCCGACTACGCCGTGGTCTTCAAGCTCATACAGTTCCGACAATTGGTCGCCGAGCCGGTCAAATTCATTATCGAATGAATTCTCGGCGTCATCGTCGACATTGAAAGTGAATGCGTCTGTATTCACGGTCTTTTCGCCTCCGGTGGTAGCCAGTCGTGTGTCGCTCCATGAGATGAATCCCAGATCTATGATTGCCGCAGAGAACTTCCAGTCCGACCACTCATATTCGGCACCCAGGTCAAATGCCATTCCGAATCCGTTCGGCCCACCATATGAATCAAAATCGGCACCTGACACATATTCTTTTCCGGTGCGGTCGTTGAAGTCGTGTTTGTATTCGAGGCCCTTCACGGAGGCATAGATGTCGGCATTGGTGCGTGCGGTCCACATGTTGTCGCCCAGTGTAAGATCGGCCTGCTTGAAATAAGCGTCGATGTTACCGGCTCCTACAAGGAACTTGACGGCAGCTCCAACGCGCAGCCCTTTCACTTGTTTGATCTCGCGTGAATGATTCAAGGCTATTTCCGCATAAGCATCGGCGTGCGCCCTGAAACGGCTTATGTCGTATGTGCTGTTTGTGGCTCCCTCCTTTGCAAGTGAGAACAGCGAGCCTGGAACATTTACGGCAACATTCGACACTACGTTGATTCCGACGGTGTTATATCCTCCGAATGCCTTGAATCCGGCATTGAGTATATTGAGCCTTACATTTGCCTGCACCCGGTTGTTGTCGTGAATGTTGCTCATGGCTTCTGCAACACTGATTCCGGGATTGGTGAAAAGTACGGTCCGTCCGTCAAGATTGTAAAGCACAGAGGACGTGTGCAGATTGCCTCGCATGGCCACGTTGATGTTGCCAAGTCCGGGAAAGCCCACGTAATTGCGGTCGGACCCGAATGCAGGATTCATCTGGCTGCGGTAGGTATAGTTTTCAAGGAAATATCCTGAATAAGTGCTTTGAGCCCCTGCTTTACCGGCGCATGAGAGCAGTGCGGCAAGTAGGATGGTGTATGCGTATCGTTTGAATAAGAATTTCATGTTTGTGTTGGATTTTGGATGGAATGGATGTGTAAAATTATGACTCAGGCTGCATTGCAGGAGATTGGTAGTGGTTCACCTGGTCAGAGCTCTTTTTCGTAATAGCCGGACACTTTTGCTCTTACCTCTTTAAGAACTATCTCCTGGTCGGGCGAGAGCGGGGTTTCTCCATCGGCATTCACCCGGGCTGTGAAGGTGATGCCGTCGAGGTGCGTTACAGTCTGCCCCTCGGTAAGCTCGATGGTAAATGGGAAATCCTCGGCATTGGCAGGCAGTGTGACACTTGTCAGTTGAGCCTGCATCCTATTGCCGTACTTGTCGAGCACGTAGGCGGAGAGTTTGACATCCAGTGGCACCCTTGAGGTTGCGCGTGCAGAGACGTAGAGTTTCTCTACGGTTATGGCATCCACATCCTCGTCATTCCATCCGTCCTCAGTTTCCGTATAGACAATAGATGATCCGTTCTGCAGTGCGAGGGGGGCAAAGAAATCATAATGCCCATCTATTCCGGGGATATCCGTACCCAATGAGAAGTCTGCCACGTTTTGCAGAGGTATGCATGGATTATTGAGCCGCACTCCCAGGCTGGTGGGCAGTCCGTTGCCGGATAGCACACCCGACAGAGATTTAAATCCTACATGCTCCAGATTCCCGGCATACCCGGGCAGCGGGTCGGACGGCATGGCAGGCGACAGGCAAAAGTGATAGGGGCCGTAAGCTTGTCCGTGGCCAATGGTAAACCACGGATTGTCGATGGAATATTCGCCGGAGGGTTGCCCGTCTCTGATAGCAGTCAGCGTGAGCCCCGTGTTGCAGTCGAGTTTTTCAGGTCCAACCGGATTGTTGAGTCCAAGATAAATCTGCGGATTTACAAGCGAAATATTGGTTTCCTCGCCGGATAGGAAATCGGGCATATCCGACAGGTCTACATCCTCAATATTCACACCGGTGATAAGATATTCTATCGCGCCGGAAAAATTTGTTGCATGTATGTCCGACAGGGTGTAGGAAACAGAAAAATCAATCTGGGATGGTAGCGACATGCCGTTTTGTGCCGTAAGAGTTAGGATGCCCTCCGACACCGTCATGGCGCTCTTGAACTTTAATTCGTGAGCCTGGTAATCAAGTACAGCGCCATTTGCTGCCATATCGATTGAGGTGGCCATAAGGTCGATCGTGGCGGACGCGCCAGGTGAAACAAGGTGAGGTACAGAGAGAACGCCTGTTGCTGCATCGTAGTTGCCGGCAGAAGCTGTGGCTTCAAGGCCTTTGGGCAAGAAAAGTTTGAGGTTGGTGAATTCCACCGAAGTCACTGTGCCTCCAAAGTCCGGGGCAGAAAGATGTATCCTGAACAACATGGGGGTGACCCGTATGGATGTGACGGCGTGGACAGCTTCGTCGACACCTGTTATGTCGTAGGTGAAATCCGTAGTGGTGGATTCGATTGAATACTGCATGGTAGAGCCGGATGCCGCGGCATTTTTCGCCAGTGCAGCCGGGACAGAACTGATCTGTATGGTTTTTGTTTCGAGCGCAGGAGCGGCGCATTCGATTACGTCAACGTGTATCGGATTGGAGTTGAATGAGCCTGATTCATTCACAGCATAATATTTGCTGCCATCAGGAGCTGTGTATATCTGAATTTTGCTTTCCTCGTCAATTTCAATAACACTGTTTAGTGTGATTGCATCCAGATTCATCGGGATAACCAGTTCGTCGACCCTGAATCGGCTGGTTGTATCGATATTCGACAGGTCGTAGCCGTCGTCGACACATGCAGACAGTGCAATGAGCCATGTGGCAGTCACGGCAGCCTTAACATATAAGCTTCTGTTCATGAGAAAGTAATTAAAATGTATTGAAATAGATAATGAGTGTTTACATCTGCCAAAATTAGCAAAATTTAATATATGTTCCAACTAATTAAACATCAATTGTAGATGATTGTCAATATCAGCCACAATTCTCACAGCATAGCACTTGAAGTCACGGCTGTTAAGCGGATTTCGACCGTCGGGACTCATCTACAAAATAAGCCCTGACTGAAACAGGATGGCAGGTGTGTGTGGCTTGGATTCCCGATGTTTGCGGAAGCCGGATGGATTTGCTGACTGCCGGGCGGCTGCTATTCTGAGTTTGTCTAATGTAGCAGGGCTTGTGTTTATGGAGTCGAGTAGCTGCATAAGGTTCTTGCGCTTCTCTCTTAGTTCCGGCGACATGAACAGTCCCGGCTGCACCTGATTTGCCTCGACAATATCGCTTATAATAACACCTGCACGCCGATACACCAGCCCCGGGCGGTATATCGATTTCAAGCCTTCAATTGCCTCTCGGGTAAGAATCATGAGGTCGTTGGCCGGTTCCTCAAGATGCCGATAGGCCGAATTGCCGTATTGGGGCAGATCCGTACGGAACTTATTTGTCTGGACAAAGACACATATCCCTGCCGCAAACGAATTCTGACGCCGCAATTTGCGTGAGGCTATTTCAACAAAGCGCGCCATATGTTCGCTAAGTTCCTCCAGGCGTGCGACCGATGGAACCAGCGTGCGGGTGGAGCAGATATGCTGTTTTGATGCCGTTTCCGGATCTGCATCGATACATGGTTCGCCGTTGAGTTCCATCCATGTGCGTTGCGCCGTGACGTTGGCTATCCGTTCCACGTCGTAATGATTCAGATCGGCGAAATCAAGAGCTGAGATGATTCCGTAACGAGAAAAACGGGCAGACAGACGGCGCCCTATGCCCCACACCTTGTCAATCGGCGTCAGCGCGAGAGCTTTACGGCGTTTGTCTTCATCGTCAATCATACACACCCCCCGGTAACCGGGATACTTTTTGGCAAATCCCGCCGCTATCTTAGCCAAAGTTCTCGTAGGCGCTACGCCAACAGATGTAGGTATGCCAACCCAACGGCGCACCCTACGCACAGTTTCGCGTGCAATGGCCTCCATCCGTTGTGCATCTCCGTCGGGAAGCTGGAAGAAGCCTTCGTCAATTGAATATACCTCAACATCGCCCACCACACTTTCAACGGTGTTCATAACACGTGCCGACAGGTCACCGTAAAACCGGTGCTGTCCAGGCAGGACCGCCACATCGTATTGCCGGATGATGTCGCGTATTTTAAATATGGGCACACCTCGGCTGATACCGATAGCCTTTGCCTCATTCGACATGGCCACAGCACACCCGTCGTTACTGCTGGTCACAATAACAGGGCAATTTTTCAGCCAGGGTTTGAACAACCGTTCACAGCTTACAAAAAAATTGTTGCAGTCTATCAGTCCAAACATAAAGTGAGGGGAGATGCGCATTTTCAGCGTTTCGCGTTTTCAAAGATAGCAAATCCCGCCGTGATATGAAATGCATCCGGCAGGAAAATATATCAAATAAGATAGGGAAGGGGCGCTATCCCTGTATGGCAGGTATAACGCCCCTTGAATTATATTGCATTAGCTCTGTTCAGATAGAATTTTCAGAACTTATGCCGGTGCCGGATCTGTAGGCTTTTTCCGGATCAATAGTTCCACTGGCAAGCCACCATCGACAGCGAGTTGTCGCCTACCGTACGGAGATCGGTAATCATGTTGTAGCGGCAGTTGATATAGGTAAGAGCCTGGTCGAACGATACATCAAGCATTGTGAGCTGGTTGTTGTTGCAAAGCAGACGCTGCAGGAATGTCTGGTTCGAAAGAGTGAGCTGGGTCAGATCGTTGTAAGAGCAGTCCACGAAGAGCAGCTGCGGGCAATCGCTGACAGTAAGAGATGTCAGGTTGTTGTAGGAGCAAACCAGGTCGAGAAGCACGGGGCACTGGCGCATTGCCAGAGACTGCATGTTGTTGTCGGAGCAGATAAAGGTGCTGAGAGCCGGGAGGTTGCTTACAATGAGCTGGCTGATTTCGTTGTCGTCCACGTTGAGGTTCTGCAGATTGTCCACACCTACAAGGGTCAGGCCGGTAAGCTTGTTGTAGCCGCAGTAGAGATTCTTGAGGTTGGTGCAGTATTCCACTTTAAGGGTCTCAAGGTGATTGCCCTGGCAGTTGAGGGTCTTCAGGGTCGAGGAATTTGCAACATCAAGAGCCACAAGATAGTTGTTCGAGATGTTTACTGTCTCAAGAAGAGGCATTCCGTCAAGGCTGATTTCCGTGAGGCGGTTCTTGTAGATGTTCAATGTCTGCAGACCTTTGCATCCGTTAAAATTCACCTCTTTGATTTTATTGCGCTGGGCATCGATGCGGTTGAGGGCGGCGCAGCCGTCGAATGTCACTGCTGTCAACGCGTTGCGCGATACGTTCACTTTAGTCAAGGCATCGAATCCGGAAAGATCCAATGTGCCTGCAAGATGCTTGTCTGCCCATTCTATGGCTGTGACATGTCCGTTTGCGATGGTGACACCTTCCCATGTGGCGGGCGACTTGACATCCGAGATTTTCAGAGCTTCTGCATTTGTTGCAGATTTTTCACCGGGTTGCGACAGGAACACCTGAAGCTGTTTCAGTTCGTTTTTGTCGATTTTCTGTGCTGATGCGCTCATGCATCCAACCATGAGGGCCATCAATAAGAGAGCTTTTTTCATATAAATAGTTGTTAGTAGTTGATGTTGTGAATTAATATATGTGTTGTTCCTTTTTTCTTGTGTTCATGACCTTTTTATAAGGAAGAGCAATTGAAAATGAGTGAACGCAACTCTCGTTTTTCGAGTATGTGTGTTTTTTTCAATGAGGTTGAGAGCACTTGTTTCGGTTGCTTTTACTCTATTAACATTTAGTGTTAAGAAAAGGTTGAAATACGGTGACAAAAAAATTACAATATTTTGAAGGCATTTGGCATACGGTTATAAAAAAACGTAGCGCATATTGCAAATGCGCTACGTCAATTCCTGCTAATCAATATATTATCCGTCACCGTGTGCAATATTTCGCCCGGTGAGGAATCAACCGCTATGCTTCAAATGATGCTTTGAGCTCATCCAGCTCCTGACACGCGAGTTCCCATAGACTCATGGCGGTCTCCACGCGCCGGGTGGCCGCCTGATGTTGGTTAAAAATATCGTTCTCCACGTTGCCGGCTGCAATTTTTGCCTCTATGTCGGCCAAAGCACTCTCGGCCTCGGAAACAGCCCCCTCTGCCTCAGCGACTTTTTTGGCGGCACGCCGCAGCATCTTGTCGCGCTCGCGCTGCTCGGCATATGTGAGTTTGCGCTGCTCCGGCTTGGTTGCTCCCACAGAACTTTCTACAGGTGCAGGCGGCGCAGTTTGAGCCGAAGGCGCGGATTTTGACAATTCAAGCTCCTGCAGCGATGCAAGTTTCTTTTTCTCAAGAAACTCATAGATGCCGCCAAGGCATTCCCGCACTTTTCCACCGCCGAATTCATAGACTTTCTCAACAAGTCCGTCAAGAAATTCACGATCGTGGCTGACAACAATCACCGTACCGTCAAAATCCTTGATTGCCTGCTTCAACACGTCTTTCGACGGCATGTCGAGGTGATTGGTAGGCTCATCGAGAATGAGCAGGTTGACCGGCTGCAACAACAGGCGAATCATGGCAAGGCGTGTTTTCTCTCCGCCGGAGAGCACACCTACTTTTTTGTCTGAGGCTTCTCCCCCGAACATGAATGCGCCCAGGATATCGCGTATCTTCAACCTGATGTCGCCGGTGGCAACGCGGTCAATCGTATCGAACACGCTGACGGACTCATCGAGCAGCTGGGCCTGGTTCTGCGCAAAATATCCGATCTTGACATTATGTCCGATTTTCAGGTGACCGCTGAAAGGGATTTCACCCATAATGCATTTCACAAGGGTGGATTTTCCCTCGCCGTTCTTGCCCACGAACGCCACTTTCTCCCCGCGCGATATGGTGAACGTGGCATGGTCGAACACCTGATGGTCACCGTAAGCCTTGCCGACATTGTCGGCTATCACCGGATAATCGCCTGAACGTGGGGCAGGCGGAAAACGTAGGTTGAGGTGTGAAGTATCGACCTCATCAATCTCTATGCGCTCTATTTTTGCCAGTTGCTTCATGCGGCTCTGCACCTGCACAGCTTTGGTTGCCTTGTATCTGAACCTCTCGATGAAAGCTTCGGTGTCGGCAATCTCTTTCTGCTGATTCTGATAGGCACGGGTCTGCTGCTCTATGCGCTCGCGCCGCAGTTCCACGAACTTGGAGTAGTTCACCGCATAGTCGTAGATTCGGCCACAGGATATCTCAATGGTCCGGTTTGTGACATTGTCGATGAATGCCCTGTCGTGACTTACAAGCACCACGGCCTTGGCCTTCTGTTTCAGGAACTGCTCAAGCCACTGGATGGATTCTATATCAAGGTGGTTGGTAGGCTCGTCGAGAAGCAGCACGTCGGGGTGTTGCAGCAGCAGCTTTGCAAGCTCCACGCGCATGCGCCAGCCTCCGGAAAATTCCGATGTCGGGCGAGCGAAGTCATTCCGCACGAATCCGAGACCAAGAAGAGTTTTCTCCATCTCGGCCTCATGGTTCTCCGTCTGTTCTATGGCGAGACGGTCGGTAAGGGATGTGACTGAATCAATGAGCCGCTGATAAGCTTCCGATTCATAGTCGGTGCGTTCGGCAAGCTCCTGATTCATACGGTCAAGATGTGCCTGCATCGCATCGATATGCGAGAATGCTTTGCGCACTTCCTGCACGAGGGTTGTCTCGTCGGCAAGTTTCATCTGTTGCGGCAGATAACCTATTGTCGTGTCCGACGGAACAGCAACAGAGCCTGCAGTGGGGTTCTGCAGGCCTGCTATAATTTTAAGCATTGTCGACTTACCCGCACCGTTCTTGCCTACAAGGGCAATGCGGTCACGCGGATTGATCACATAATTTATATTGTTGAAAAGCGGCACAGCGCTGAATTCAACAGTCAGATTCTGAATGGCTATCACAGCTGTTTAGAATGGGATTAATGATTGGGGACGTGGAGAGAAGGACGCTTTCTACCGGAGTTGGCGGCGTTTGTGAACAACAATGCAACGCGACTCGGTGATGACGATATCCAGAGCCACATCATGAGGCTCTGCCGGGATATCCTCGTCGGCACAAAACTGAAAATCATAACCTACTCCCACCTTGGTAGCCCGCGAGGATGCCAGCAGACGGTCATAATATCCTTTCCCTCGGCCCACCCGGTTACCGCACTTGTCGAAAGCCACAGCAGGCACCACGATGAGTTCGATGTCGCCGATATTTGCTTTGTCGGTGCCCTGAGGCTCCTCTATGTGAAAAGAGCCGAGTGCCAGCGTCTGCTCGTAGTAGGGAAGGATGTCAAGGTTCACACCATTGACGCGTGGTAGGTAAAAATGCTTCAGCTTGCCCCACTTACGCAGGAACGCATGCGTGGAAAGTTCATCGGGCAACGAATGATACATCAGAATCCGGTCCGCCAGCATAAAGGCTGCCGATTGCTCCAGACGCTTGAACACACGTTCGGCCGCATCCGCCTTTTCCTGTTCGGAAAGCAGATTCTTGCGTGCCTTGACGCGGGTGCGTATGTCATTTTTGTTCATGCTTGGTTGTTTGTGACGTTGAATTCACCGCATCGCCCGGTGCTGCGGGGACAGCATCCGTATCGACCGGCCTTATCGGGAAGGCAGCGTTGCCGTTAAGCAGTTCATCCACCGCACGGCGCACATTGATATCGGTAGTGTTGATTATTGTATGGTAGGCATTATAATCAAGTGCGTCGCGGGCTATGAGTGCCTTCAGTTGATTAACAAGCAAGTCGTGTGAAATGTTGATGTAATACCACCGGGCACGCACTCCATTCTTTGCAGCATAATTGACGAACTGACGCAGCAGGACATCATCTGAGGGGAGGGCGGCCAGAAGCTTGTCGAGGTTATCGGCCTTTGCAAGGCGTCCGCGGTTGGTGTCAACATACTCGAATGCGAATTTCTGCAGCAAGCCTGCATTGACCACATTGATAAGATAGGACGTCACACCGGAAGTGTCGTTCGGAACAAAGATATCCGGCATAATACCCCCTCCGCCATACACCTTGCGGCCATTCTGTGTTGTGAACACCAGAGATTCGTCAAGCTTGATGGAATCACGGCTGAACATCTCGCCACGGTTATAACGGTCAATGATATCGTGACCGTAGACAGCGCTGTTTGAATAGTCTTTCTGGATGCATCGGCCCGAAGGTGTATAGTAGCGTCCTATTGTAAGACGTATAGCACTGCTGTCGGGCAACACTGACTGACGCTGTATAAGCCCCTTACCGAACGAACGGCGTCCCACAATCAGAGCGCGGTCGTTGTCCTGGAGCGCACCGGCAAAAATTTCGGAGGATGATGCCGAGAATTCGTCAAGCAGCACAACGAGCTGTGCATCCTTAAATGAGCCGTTACCGTCAGCCTGAACACCCTGTGTGGAATAAAGGTCACGCCCTTTGGTTGTTACAATGGTCTGGCCCTTTTCAAGGAATTCATTTACCATGAGGAACGCAATCTCCATGAAGCCACCCGTATTGCCGCGGAGATCGATGACAAAATCCTGAGCACCCTCATTCTTAAGGTCAGTGAGTGCCTGCCAGAACTCGTCGTAGGTGGTGCGCCCGAACTTGTTGACCTTCACATAGCCGATGCCGGGACTGACAATATATGAGGCGTCGATGGAGGTGACAGGAATGTCGCCGCGGGTCACATCAAATGCAAGCAGCTTCTTGGCACCCGCGCGCTTCACTCCGAGCTTGACACGGGTATTACGGTCTCCGCGCAGGCGCTTGATCACCTGTTCGTTTGTAATGCCGATTCCCGCCACACTTTCATCATCAATCTTGACAATGCGGTCGCCGGCTTTAAGGCCTACCTTTTCCGACGGGCCGCCCGAGGTCACCTCAATCACTGTGATTGTGTCGTTGTTTATCATGAACTGCACGCCCACACCGCAGAACGAACCGTCAAGATCGTCGTTAACGGCCTGAAGATCCGACGCAGGAATGTAGGCTGAATGCGGATCAAGATTCTGCAACAGACTCGGCAGCGTGTTTTCCAACAGGCTGTCGATATCCACCTCATCCACATAATCCTTGCGGATAAGATTGATGATGGTCTGAAATTTTTTCTGTGTAGGTGTCGGCCCGCTCTCGTGGTTAACAATATCGCCTGCAAGAAAACCCAATATAAACGTCACGGCCATTATGACTGGAAGCCACAGCGCCGCATTAGGAGTTCGCTTCATTTATATTATCAGTAAATAAGATATCATTTCTGAAGAAATCACGCATGAGCCACCGGAGGATTTAGATCCGCGATATGGCAGCATTCCACTCCGGCCCTTCGCAGAAGGTCGATGCCATCAGTTATACGGTAAAGTTCGTGAAAGACAACACGCCGTATGCCGGCCTGAATTATCAGCTTGGAACATTCCACACACGGGGATGCCGTTATGTATAGCGTGGCACCGTCGGCCGAATTATTGCTGCGTGCCACTTTTGTTATGGCGTTGGCCTCTGCATGCAGCACGTAAGGCTTGGTTACGCCAGAATCATCCTCACACACGTTCTCAAACCCCGATGGAGTCCCATTAAAGCCATCGGAGATAATCATTGAATCCTTTACAATTATCGCGCCGACTTTGCGTCGCTGACAATAAGAATTCTCAGCCCATATCTGAGCCATGCGCAGATAGCGCCGGTCGAGAGCAATCTGCTTTTGAGCCTGGTCGGTATGCATAGTTTGCTTTGTCCGGACCTTACCCGGAGTTTAATTTGCAAATTTAGTCATTTTTAAAGATTGCGGCAAAACGAATCGGAGCATATTATCTCACCCACCTATTATTTGTGCCATTATTTGTGCCCAGATGTATCTGAACCCTGTTCAGAAAGGGCTTGAAAAGCGCCGGGATATTCCGCATTGACAACCAAACCGCTTCCGGCGGCGTTTAGTTTTCAGATATGACAATTAACATTCATCATCCATACAGACAAGACATGACAACCGATTATAAATCCGGACATTCGTCACAACTACCGCATATCATCGTGATTGGCGGAGGATTTGCCGGGCTCAACGCCATAACTCACCTAGACCTGAGGCTCTGGAGGGTCACAGTAATCGACGCGAACAATTTCCATTCGTTTCCCCCGCTGTTTTATCAAGTGGCCTCTGCCGGCCTGGATGCAGCCAGTATCTGTTTCCCGCTGCGACGTGAACTGCGCAAGTTGCGCTCACCTAACGTGGCATTCAACATGGGGAAGGTCGACAGCATCGACACCAGCCGGAAAACGGTACACACAGATCTTGAGACGCTGCATTACGACCGGCTTATAATAGCCGCAGGAACCACAAACAACTATTTCGGGAACGACGAACTGGCTCAATCCGTATATACAATCAAGTCGACCGACGAGTCAGTCCGCTGCAGAAACGACATTCTGCGGCGACTTGAGAAAGCCGCTATAGAGACCTCGGAGCAAAAACGCAGGGAGATGTTGCATTTCGTTGTGGTTGGAGGAGGTCCGACAGGAGTGGAAATTGCCGGAGCACTCGGTGAGATGAAACGGTATGTGATTCCGCGCGAATATCCCTCCATCCGCCAGTCCGATGTCAGCATCACCATAATTGAGGGCTCATCACGCCTTTTGCGGACAATGAGTGAATCTTCATCAAAACGTGCAGCCGAAGGGCTGGGCGCATTAATGGTCGAAACAAAGCTCAACAGTATCCTTAAAACGTATGACCCCGACAGAAGGTGTGTAGAACTTGTTACAGGCGAGACACTCCCGGCATCCATGGTAATCTGGACTGCCGGAGTCACAGGTGTGCGGTTCGCATTCCAAGGGGTTGAAACTGATGCCAAGACAGGCCAGCCTACATTTGTAAGTAATGGAAACCGCTTGCTCACCGACCGTTATTGCCGCATCAAAGGCTTGGAGGATGTTTATGCCATCGGCGACATATCACTGGTTCTCGGAGATGAGGCATGGCCAAAAGGGCATTCTCAGCTCGCACAGGTGGCCATACAGCAGGGGAGGCTGGTGGCACGGAACCTCAATGAATATGCCAGACGCGGTGCAGCGGCAAGGATACGTGAGTTTTCATATCGCGACAAGGGCTCAATGGCCACAATCGGCCGCAACCGGGCCGTTGTCGACATGGGTAAAATCCATTTGGGCGGTTTCCCGGCGTGGATGGCATGGATGGGGGTGCATCTGTTGTCGCTGCTGGGCATGCGCAACAAAATCACCGTTCTGATCAACTGGATATGGGCTTATTTCAATTATGCATCGTCGCTCCGGCTTATCATCCGACCGAGCAAACTGCCGAACGACCATACGTGAAACAACGACAGGAAACACTTCATCCTGCATACAGTTTTTTATTCAGGCAGCATGAACGTTGCCGTCACCGACGACGTTATTTTTACAAAACATTCACAATGAACAACACGTTTCAACTGCGCATAAATGTACTGGCATTACTTCTGATTTCAACTGCAGCAGGAATTGCCGGAAACAATGGTAACGACTATCTGCAACAGCCGCTCCCGGAGCATTGGAGCTATGTGCCTGAACAGACCACCGACATCCCTTCTGACATTAACGGATGGTGGACATCGTTCAACGACTCCCTCCTTGACACGCTTGTGCAACGCGGCATGGACACGAATTATGACGTTTCAGCGGCATTGCATCGTTCCAAGGCTGCCCGCGCAGCGATGGGACAGGCACGTGCCGGATGGTACCCGACGGTGTCAGCCTCGGCAGGATGGACTGCCATGCGGTCAAGCGGACTTACCGGCCCTGTTGCCGGCAACGCCGTGACTGACCGGTTCTTTTCCGCCGGACTTAACGCGTCCTGGGAGATAGACATTTTCGGCAAGATTGCAAAGGGAGTGGAGGCCAAACGCTCGGCCTATATGGCTTCACGCGCCGAATGGGCTGGTGTCATGGTCAGCATAACCGCCCAGATAGCTTCGCAATATGTGCAGATCAGGATGCTTCAGGAGCAGCTTGAGGTAGCACACGCACATCTTGCCACCCAGCAGAAGATTGTAGATATTGCAAAAGCCCGCTATGAGGCCACGCTGTCATCGAAACTCGATGTCGCCCAGGCAGAAGAGACCTACTATTCCACCGCATCAACCATCCCGAATATAGAGAACTCGCTGCATCATGCCGTAAATGCGCTAAGCGTGCTTACCGGTATAGACGCAAGACAACTGCGCGACATGCTCGTGGCCGATTCCACTGCCTCACATCTTCCCGACGCAGTGCAGATGGTCAGCGCAGGAGTTCCTGCCGACTTGCTGAGACGCCGTCCTGACATCATTCAGGCCGAGATGAACGTTTCGGAACTGGCAGCAATGGTCGGCGTGGCAAAAAAGGACTTTCTGCCGACCTTGGCCATAAACGGCGCCATAGGCACAAGTGCCAGAAATTTCAGTGATCTCGCCAAGAAAAACAGCTTCACATATTCGGTGGAACCCACACTGTCATGGACTCTTTTCGACGGTTTCGGCCGAAAATTTGCATTGTCGCAGGCACGCGAGCAGATGAAGGCCGCCATCGACAGCTATAATCTTACGGTACTTAATGCCGTGAGCGAGGCCGACAATGCCATAAGCACCTATTTCCAAAGCATCAGCTACATGGACGCCATATCACGCATCATCACCGCCAACGACGAGGTGTTCCGACTGGCTGTCGACAGATACAAAAACTCGCTGACCCCCATGAGCGATGTAGTTACCGCACAGATAAATGCATTACAGGCAGAAAGCGAGCTTATTAGAGCACATGGTTCTGCACTGTCGGCACTGATAAGCCTGTACGAGGCTCTGGGTGGCGGCTACGAATTAAATTAAACACATATTTGTCTTACTCTAAACATCAATACATATTATGAACCGGGTACATCTGTCATTATTAACTGGAGCGGCCACACTGCTGGCGCTCTCATCATGCCATTCCAAGGACTCGGCACACAACGGAGAGGCCACTCAGGATGTAAGCGTAGCATTGCCGACCACCGACTCGGTCACATTATACAAATCTTACCCGGCCTATGTGCAGGCCTCGTCTGAAGCCGATATTGTAGGCCGTGTAAACGGCTACATCACCGAGCAGCTCTATGATGATGGTCAGTGGGTGGCTGCCGGGGCTCCACTTTTCAGGATAGAGTCTACAAGCTATGCCGACAAGGTTCAGCAGGCCAAGGCGCAGCTTGCCACCGCCGTAGCCGCCCATGACTATGCATCAAAACAATACGAGGCAATGAAAAAAGCACTTGAAAGCGATGCTGTGTCGAAAATGGAGGTTATTCAGGCCGAAAGCAACATGCATCAGGCCGAGGCGTCAATCCAGACGGCCAAAGCAGCATTGCAGACCGCCAACACAATGCTCGGATACTGCACGGTACGTGCGCCGTTCTCCGGCCATGTATCCGCCGGAGAACTCATACCGGGCGATTTTGTTGCCGGCGAGAACTCGCCTGTGGTTCTGGCCAGAATTTACGATGACAACTACGTCAGTGTACATTTCTCAATCGAAGACTCAAACTACTTCGAAATAAGCGATACCAAAAGCGGCAAGAAGGTCGATCTGTCGCACGTCCCCGTCACCTTCAGCGATTCCATCCTCACCGAATACTACGGACCGGTGGAATATGAAGCTCCGGGAGTCGACAAATCAACCGGAACCATAAAGCTCAGGGTTAAGCTGAAAAATCAGAATGGAGAACTCAAAAGCGGAATGTTCGCCACAGTAAAACTCCCGTATGCCGTTGATCCGAAAGCAATCATCATACGCGATGCAGCCATCGGCACCGACCAGTTGGGAAAATATGTCTATGTTGTCAATGATTCCGACAAAGTTGTATACACACCCATTCAAGTCGGAGATTTGTACCAGGACACATTGCGCATCGTGTCTTCAGGGCTAAAAGCTACCGACCGCTACGTGACCAGAGCCATGCTTAAAGTGCGCGACGGAATGACTGTAAACCCCGTGCAGACACCCTCGGCCACATCACATCAGACAGCCGCGAAATAACACTTCAATCCGGCAAATAAGGCTCATTATTAATTACGCACGCCATGTTTTCACGATTCTTTATAGACCGCCCGATTTTCTCGACTGTGCTGTCGATTCTTCTGGTGCTGGCAGGAGTCATAACGGTCAAGACACTCCCTATAGCCCAGTATCCGAATATATCTCCTCCCACCGTGGAAGTGTCGGCCACATACCCGGGAGCCGACGCAACCACTGTGGCTGAAGCAATTGGCGAACCTATCGAACAGGCCGTCAACGGGGTGGAGGGGATGCTCTACATGAGTTCAAACTCCGACAACAACGGATCTTACAGTCTTCAGATCACCTTTGAAAACGGAACCGACCTGGACGATGCCTCCGTGAAAGTGCAGAATCTCGTCAGTCAGGCATCCCCGCAGCTCCCATCGTCTGTGACGCAACAAGGCGTGAGCGTCAATGCGCGTTCCTCAAGCATTCTGCTGTTTGTAGCACTGGAAAGCGATGATCCGGAGCGATACGATGCGCTTTATCTTACCAACTACGCCCAGCTTCACATCGTCAACGAGCTTGCCCGAATCGACGGAGTGGGAGGAGCCAACGCCTTTGGTGCCGGCGACTACAGCATGCGGATATGGATGAATCCGGATAAGATGCGTATCCGCGATGTCGACCCGGCAGATGTCATTGCAGCCATAGAGTCACAGAACATGGAGGTATCGGCCGGTTCTGTAGGGGCACAGCCATCAAGCACCCCCGCTGAATTTCAGTTCACACTCTCTTCCAAAGGCCGGCTTGTTACTCCTGAAGAATTCGGAAACATAATCATAAAAGTTGATAAGAACAACAACATACTGCGGTTAAAGGATATAGCTCGTGTGGACCTTGGAAGCGAGAGCTACGGCAGCGTATCCCGCGTGTCGGGCCAGCCGGCCGGCCTTATAGGCATATACCAGCGGTCGGACGCGAACGCAATCGCAGTTGCAAACGCTGTGGAAAAGAAACTCGACGATCTCGAGCGGTATCTGCCGGATGGCGTTCACTGCCGGATACTTATGAACACCACCGACTTTGTGCACGAGTCAATCGATGAGGTAATGGTAACCTTTGTGGAGACCACCTTGATCGTGATGCTTGTCATCCTGCTTTTCCTGCAGAACTGGCGGGCGGTAATCATACCTATGCTGACAATCCCGGTATCTCTGATAGCTACGTTCGCTGTCATGAAGATTCTTGGGTTCTCGCTGAATACCCTCACACTGTTCGGTCTCGTGCTCGCCATCGCTATTGTGGTGGACGATGCCATAGTGGTGGTGGAGGACTGTTCGCGAATAGTGGACGAGGGAAAGATGTCGCCGGCCGACGCCGCTAAGAAAGCCATGGTGGAGCTGCAGGGACCGGTGATAGGGGAGGTGCTTGTACTTTTATCGGTGTTCATCCCCACGGCATTCATATCGGGCATAACCGGAGAACTCTACAAGCAGTTCGCCTTGACAATTGCCGTTTCCACAGCATTCTCGGGTTTCAACGCACTTACTTTTACTCCGGCGATGTGCGCATTGTTCCTGCGACCAAAGAAACAGACGAAATTCTTTCTATACCGCTGGTTTAATGCCGGATTTGCCAAAACTCTAAGCCTGTACTCGAACGCCATAGGCAAGCTGTTAAAGCGTCCGGTTGTTGCCATCGGGATATATGCCGCGCTGTGTATCGGCGCGTTCTGGGGATTCAGCCGCTGGCCAACGAGTTATGTTCCGGAAGAGGACATGGGGTATTTCCTGACCTCGGTACAGCTTCCCACCGGGGCATCGCTCGACCGTACTGACAAGGTGGTGACACAAGCCTCTGACATTCTGCTGTCAATGCCGGAGGTTGCGGATGTGATTGAAATGTCAGGATTCTCCTTTATGGCCGGAGGTGCAGGCAGCAATCTCGGAACAATGTTTGTGGTTCTGAAACCATGGAGCGAGCGAAAAGGGAAATCGCACACCGTCGAGGCGATAATGAACCGCTTTAACGAAGAGTGCGCCGCCATACAGGAGGCCGTGATTTTCGCTCTCAACCCACCGGCTATTCCAGGTCTCGGTCTGACTTCGGGGCTCGCAATGCAGCTTCTCGACATAAACGGGCATGGAGCCGCCCAGATGTCAACCGTGCTTGACGACATAAAGCGTGAAGCCCGTAATTATCCTGAAATAGCATCAATCACATCACTGTATGAAGGCGAAGTGCCGCAGTACCGCCTGAAAATGAACCGTGACAAAATCCAGAGCATGGGGCTCACAATGGAAGATGTCTATTCGGCTCTTTCAAGTTTCGTGGGAGGACGCTATGTGAACGATTTTGTGGAGTTCAACAAGGTATATCAGGTGAACATCGCAGCCGACGACTGGGCCCGCGCCAATGTGGGCGACATAATGCGGCTCAGCGTACGCGGCAACACGGGCGAAATGGTTCCGTTCGGTTCCTTCGCCACAATAGAACCTATAATGGGTTCGTCATCGATCAACCGTTACAACATGTATGAATCCGCATCGCTAACGGCAACACCCGCTCACGGAAGTTCATCTTCACAGGCCATCAGCGCGATGGAGGTGATAGTGGCGAAAGCCACAGGCAACTCCTACGGATACGCATGGACCGGCGAGGCATATCAGGAGACTCAGACCAGCACTACGGTATCAACCGTACTGATTTTCGCATTGATCATGACCGTGTTGGTTCTCGCTGCACAATATGAGAGCTGGACCGACCCGCTCGCTGTGGTCATTGCTATGCCTACGGCCATACTCGGCACTATCGTAGGATGCCTGTTCATGAATCAGAGCATAAGCATCTACACGCAGATAGGCATTGTGCTGTTGCTGGGCCTGTCGGCTAAAAATGCCATCCTCATAGTTGAGTATGCCATAGACTACCACAAGGCAGGTATGTCCATAAGGGAAGCAGCACGTCAGGGCGGAATTGTCCGCTTCCGCCCAATCATGATGACTGCACTGGCTTTCGTGTTCGGTGTCATGCCTATGCTTTTCGCCACGGGGGCCGGAGCGCAGAGCCGAATCAGTCTCGGAGCTGCAGTGGTGTTCGGTATGGCCGTCAATGCGATAATCGGAACACTGTTTGTGCCTAATTTCTGGGAACTGTTCCAGAAGTTCCAGGAGAAGTATCTTTCCAAGATCTTCGCCGGAAGCAAGCAGTCGGCCAAACCTGCCGCCACTCCGCAGAAGACAGACGGCAATGGCGTATGAGCGTTCTTAAGAATGTATGATAACGAACGAAGGCGATGGATTCAATTGTAAATCCATCGCCTTCATTTATTTCGTCAGCACTTGTACCGATACTTTCAGGTTGAGTGCGGAATCATTTTAATCAGTGCGCTTTATTAATCAATAAACCTTGACTTCAAGAGCCTTGTAGGCACGCTCTGCCTTTGCGCGGGCTGCGGCAACAGTCTCGTCAGTGGCAAGAATCACGGCCATGCGGCGATGCCCCTTCACTTCCGGTTTTCCGAAAATGCGGATCTGCACGCCGGGCTCACGGAGCACCTGCTCGAGATTTCCGAATTCCACCTGTTTGCTGTCTCCCTCTACAACAACTGCGCGTGAGGCCGAGCATCCGAGGAAACGGACTTCAGGAACGGGGAGGCCGAGCAACGCGCGTGCATGCAGGGCGAATTCGCTCAGCTCCTGAGAAATCATGGTCACCATACCGGTGTCGTGCGGACGGGGTGAAACCTCGGAGAAAATAACGTGATCATCCTTCACGAACAGTTCCACGCCGAAGATGCCATATCCACCGAGGGCGTCGGTGATTTTTTTTGCTATCTCCTGTGCCTGTTTCAGGGCTTTCTTGTGCATGCGCTGCGGCTGCCACGACTGGCGGTAATCACCGTTGACCTGTATGTGCCCGATAGGCTCACAGTATGCAGTGCCTGACACTGAACGTACGGTGAGGAGTGTTATCTCGTAGTCGAAATCAACGAACCCCTCCACAATCACACGGCCTGCGCCGGCGCGGCCCCCGCTCTGAGCTTCGTTCCATGCAGCCTCAACCTCCTCGGGCGATTTCACGGTGCTCTGTCCGTGACCCGACGAACTCATAACAGGTTTCACTACACAGGGGATGCCGATAGCCTCCACTGCTTCGAGAAACTCCTCTTTGGTCGAAGCGAAACGATAGGGGGATGTGGGCAGTCCGAGCTCTTCGGCCGCAAGACGGCGTATGCCCTCACGGTTCATAGTCAGCCACGCGGCACGTGCGGTGGGAGTCACATTGAACCCCTCCTTTTCCAGTTCCACAAGTTCGGGTGTAGCAATTGCTTCTACCTCGGGAATAATGTGATTAGGTTTCTCATTTTCGATGACGCTGCGCAAGGCGTTGCTGTCAAGCATGTTGAGCATATGGCTACGGTGTGCCACCTGCATTGCCGGAGCATTGTCGTAGCGGTCGCATGCCACCACTTCCACACCCATGCGCATCAACTCTATTGCAACTTCTTTTCCTAATTCGCCGCTTCCCAGCAACAGGGCTTTGCGGGCCACCGGTGTGTACACCGAACCAATTTTTGCCATAAACAGACTCTATTCTCTAAATATTTTTATTCCGGAAATTGCACAAATTCCGAATTCGGGTGCAAATTTACATTATTTTTGTAATAATTAAAATAGAGGCGACACAAGCCTCGGTAAAAAGTTTAGCAAAAAAATTGCTACCTTTGCACCTGCATTTCGCGCGGGGGATTAATTACAGTTCATCATCTGGTCCGCCTCCCGCTGCGCTGCACGCACTCCAACTGATGTGCGTGCACTTTTCCAAACATCGATTTCACAACAGTAAATGGACGATAACTGCCAGATATTTTCGTTCGGACGTTTTGAACTGAATCCAAACGATTCGAACAATGCTCCCGACTGGAACTGCCTGCCGGTGCTCCCCACACGTAACCTCGTGCTCTTTCCCGGAGTCACAATCCCCATCAGCCTTATGCGTGCCAGCTCGCTGGAACTGGCCAAAACAGCATCTGAAAAGCACATCCCGGTAGGGATTGTTTGCCAGCTGAACCGTCAGGACGACAGCATCTCGGATACCGCGCAGCTGTGTCAGTATGGCGTCGTTGGTGATATCTTGCAGGTAATCGACCTACCCGGCAATGAGCATACCGCACTGGTGCGTGCAAGGGGGAAATTCAAGATTACCGGAAAAAGCGACCAAACTGTAATAGACAAGGCTTTCCATATCTGCGCAAAGCCGGTGACCGACAGGGTGCCGTCTGCAAAGGACAATGAATTCAATGTCCTTATCGATTCCATAAAACAGCTGTGCACCGCCATCGCGAAAAATGCCGACGGTGCGGAAGGGTTGCTCATGACCATAGAGCACACCACCGATCCGACCGACCTTGTCAACACCACGGCCACGCATCTCCCGCTAAATCCGGCCGACAAAATGAAGATGCTGTCAAAGCATCTCATCAAGCAACGTGCCTTCGAGTTGTTCCGGTCCATGTCGAAGCTGATGAACAACATGGCCATAGCCAACGACATCAAGGAGCGTGCAAAGGAGGAGATGAACCAGCAGGGCCGGCAGGCCTTCCTGCAGCAGCAGCTCAACACCATCCGCGAGGAGCTTTACGGTCCGGAAGGGGAGGAGATTGACAATCTCCGCAAAAAGGTGAAGGAACTCGAACTCCCGGAAGCGGCGGCAAAAACCGTGGAAAAGGAGATTGACAAACTCTCGCGCATCAATCCCGCCATCCCCGACTACTCTACATTGCTGTCGTATCTGGAAACTGTGCTTGACCTCCCGTGGAACACCACAACTGAAATCAACAATGATTTTCAGGAGGCAGAAAACATACTGAACAACGACCATTACGGCCTGGAAAAGGTCAAGGACCGTATCCTTGAACAGATGGCCGTCATCATCAACAATCCCAAAGGTCGCGCCCCCATAATCTGCCTGGTTGGAGCTCCCGGTGTCGGTAAGACATCACTTGGACAGTCCATTGCAAAGGCTCTTGGCCGCACCTACCAGCGGGTGTCGCTCGGCGGCCTGCATGACGAGGCCGAGATACGCGGCCATCGCCGCACATATATCGGGGCAATGCCGGGGCGTATCATGGATTCCATACGCCGTGCCAAATCGAAGAATCCGGTGATACTGCTCGATGAAGTTGACAAAATCGGTGCCGATTTCAAGGGCGACCCCTCGGCGGCTCTTCTCGAGGTACTTGACCCGGAACAGAACTGCCATTTCCATGACAATTATATTGATGTAGATTTCGACCTTTCCGACGTTCTGTTCATAGCCACAGCCAATACTCTCTCCACCCTGTCGCAGCCGTTGCTCGACCGTATGGAGATTATAGAGATCTCAGGCTACCTGCTTGAGGAAAAAATGGAGATAGCACGCCGGCATCTGCTGCCGCGAGTGCTGGCGAACCATAACATCACACAGGCCGACATGAATATCAGCGATGATGCGTTGCGTTACATCATCGAGCACTACACGGCCGAAAGCGGTGTGCGTCAGCTGGAAAAATCACTGTCGTCGCTTGCTCGCAAAACCGTGCTGCGCAAAATGCGCAGGCAGGATAACCCCTCTGTCATCGAACCGGAACATCTTTACGACTACCTCGGACTGCCGCAAAGACACCCCGACCGTTATGAGGGGAACGATTTTGCCGGCGTCGTCACGGGATTGGCCTGGACTTCGGCAGGTGGCGAGATTCTCTTCATTGAATCCTCGCTGGCCAAGGGGAGCGGCGAAAAACTCACCCTTACCGGCAACCTCGGCGATGTGATGAAGGAGTCGGCCGCGATTGCCCTGCAATATGTGAAAGCCAATGCAGAGACACTTGGCATCCCGTCGGAGATGTTCACCACCCACAACCTGCACATCCACGTGCCGGAAGGTGCCATCCCCAAGGACGGCCCGTCGGCCGGCATAACAATGGCCACGTCGATTGTATCGGCCTTCACCCACAGAAAGGTGCGGTCGAAGCTTGCAATGACCGGCGAGATAACGCTAAGAGGAAAGGTGCTTCCTGTCGGGGGCATAAAGGAGAAGATTCTTGCCGCCAAACGTGCCGGGATAAAGGAGATAATACTTTCATCCGAAAACCGGCGCGACGTGGACGATATCAACAGCCGCTTCATCGAGGGCCTCACGTTCCATTATGCCGATACGGTGCTCGATGTGCTGCGCATCGCCATAACAGACGAAAAAGCATGAAACAGGCATAAACCCACCACGACCAACCATTCAGACTATGGCAGAAACATCCCTGTTGCAGCGCCTCGACGGCATAGAATCGCGATTTGAAGAAGTGTCGACATTGATTACTGACCCTTCGGTGATTGCGGATATGAAACGGTATGTCCGCCTGAATAAGGAATACCGCGAGCTTGAGAAACTCACTGCGGCCACTCGCCACTACCGTCTGCTGCTTGCCGAGATCGACGAAGCCAAGGAGATTCTTGAAAACGAAAGCGACGCCGACATGCGCGCCATGGCGCATGAGCAGCTTGATGCCGCGCAAAGCGCTCTGCCGGGGCTGGAAGAGGACATCAAGCTGATGCTGATTCCGGCAGACCCGGAGGACGCAAAAAATGCCATTGTGGAGATCCGCGCCGGTACCGGCGGCGACGAAGCCGCCCTGTTTGCCGGCGACCTCTTCAAGATGTATTCACGCTATTGCGAATCGAAGGGATGGCAGGTGGCGGTGACCAGTTTCAGCGAAGGCGCAGCCGGAGGGTTCAAGGAAGTGGTGTTTGCGGTAACCGGCGAAAGTGTGTACGGCACACTGAAATACGAAAGCGGCGTACACCGGGTGCAGCGCGTCCCGGCCACTGAGACTCAGGGGCGTGTGCACACATCGGCTGCAACTGTCGCGGTACTGCCTGAGGCGGAGGCCTTCGATGTGGAAATCAATGAAGGGGAAATAAAGTGGGAAACATTCCGAAGCGGTGGTGCAGGCGGCCAGAATGTAAACAAAGTGGAATCAGGGGTGCGGCTCCGCTACATGTGGAAGAACCCGGTGTCCGGACAAACCGATGAAATACTGATTGAATGTACAGAGACACGCGACCAGCCCAAGAACAAAGAGCGTGCGCTTAGCCGGTTGCGCACATTCATTTACGACAAGGAGCATCAGAAATACGTTGACGACATAGCATCGAGACGTAAGACCCTTGTATCCACCGGCGACCGTTCAGCCAAAATCCGTACATACAACTTCCCTCAGGGGCGCATAACCGACCACCGCATAAACTACACAATCTATAATCTTCAGGCGTTTATCGACGGCGACATACAGGACTGCATCGACCATCTGACCGTGGCCGAAAACGCCGAAAAACTCAAGGCTTCGGAACTCTGACCGCCGCCATAACAGCAGACTAATTTAAACATCATACAACTATGACTCGTCAGGAACTAATCAACAACATTGCACGGAAGCGTTCATTCCTTTGCGTGGGACTCGACAGTGACCCGCTGAAACTCCCGGAATGCATTCTGAACAAAACTGTATCGCCGGCACAGGCCATGCTTGAATTCAACAAGGCCATAATCGATGCAACCGCGCCTTATTGCGTTGCCTACAAGCCCAACACGGCATTTTACGAAGCGCTCGGTGCCGAAGGTTGGGAGGTGCTCGGACAAACCGTGGAATATATCCGCAAGAATCATCCTGACCAGTTTATAATCGCCGACGCCAAACGCGGCGACATAGGCAACACCTCGGCACTCTATGCCCGTGCGTTTTTCGGGCAGATGGGAGTGGATGCACTCACCGTAGCTCCCTATATGGGTTCAGACAGCGTGAAGCCTTTCCTCGGACATGAAGGCAAATGGGTGATTCTGCTCGGCCTGACTTCCAATCCCGGTTCACACGACTTCCAGTTCCTGACCACAGGGGGCGAAGACACCCGTCTGTTTGAACGTGTGCTCAACACGGCACAACAATGGGCCACGCCCGACGAACTAATGTTTGTTGTCGGAGCCACCCAGGGCGATATGTTTGCCACAATCCGCCGTCACGCGCCGTCGAATTTCCTGCTTGTGCCCGGAGTAGGGGCACAGGGTGGAGACCTCGCCACAGTGTGCCGTTATGGAATGACGGATGATTGCGGGCTGCTTGTCAACTCCTCCCGCGGCATCATCTTCGCTTCACGCGATGAAAACTTCGCACAGGCAGCGGCCGACGCAGCCAAAGAGCTTGCCGGGCAGATGGATAACCTGCTGAGCGAGTATAGCAAAATTTAACGCGCCCCGTTTAGCTGTTTTCGGGGAAAATGGCTAAATTTGTCTCAATTGTAACTATCAGACCAAACAACCTAAACTTTTCATAAAGTCATGACAACAATCGACAACTACAACTTCAACGGCAAAAAAGCCATTGTGCGCGTTGACTTCAATGTGCCTCTGGACGAAAACGGCCACATCACCGACGACACCCGTATCCGTGGTGCTCTCCCCACCCTCAAAAAAATCCTGAACGACGGCGGCAGCCTCATCATCATGTCACACATGGGCAAACCCAAAGGGAAAGTTAACCCCAAATTCTCTCTCGCCCAGATCAAGGACGATGTTGCCAAGGCTCTCGGCAAGGATGTGAAATTCGCACCCGACTGCGCCAACGCAGCTGAAGCCGCTGCCAACCTCAAGCCCGGCGAAGTGCTCCTGCTCGAGAACCTCCGTTTCTATCCCGAAGAAGAGGGCAAGCCCGTTGGAATCGAGAAGACCGACGCCGGCTACGATGCCGCCAAGAAGGAGATGAAAGAGAAGCAGAAAGAGTTCGCAAAAACTCTTGCAAGCTATGCTGACGTATATGTAAACGACGCTTTCGGTACAGCTCACCGCAAACACGCTTCCACAGCAGTTATCGCCGACTATTTCGATGCAGACAGCAAGATGCTCGGCTACCTCATGGAAAAAGAGGTTAAGGCTGTTGACAAAATCCTCAGCGACATCCAGCGTCCCTTCACCGCCATCATGGGTGGTTCGAAGGTATCTACCAAAATCGGCATCATCGAGAACCTCATGGACAAGGTTGACAACCTCATTCTCTGCGGCGGTATGACCTACACATTCGCAAAGGCAATGGGTGGCCACGTAGGCCAGTCAATCTGCGAGGACGACAAGCTTGATCTTGCACGCGACATCATGGCCAAGGCCAAGGAAAAAGGCGTGAACCTCGTGCTCGGCACCGATTGCGTGGCTGCCGACAGCTTCTCCAACGACGCCAAGACCCAGATAGTATCTGTAATGGATATCCCCGAAGGATGGGAAGGTCTGGATGCAGGTCCTGAAACACAGAAAGCTTTCGCCGATGTTATCCGCAACGCCAAGACCATCCTTTGGAACGGTCCTGCCGGTGTGTTTGAATTCGACAACTTCACAGCCGGCTCGCGTGCCATTGCAGAGGCTATCGTTGAAGCTACCAACAACGGAGCATTCTCGCTCGTTGGCGGCGGTGACTCTGTAGCATGTGTCAACAAGTTCGGTCTGGCCGATCAGGTTTCATATGTATCCACCGGCGGCGGTGCACTCCTCGAAGCCATCGAAGGCAAGGTGCTCCCCGGCGTGGCCGCAGTGAAAGGCTGATAACCGGTTCAACATACAGGCAGGGCGTCACACCATATAGCGGTGTGGCGCCTTGCCATTTAATAATTGGCCATATTGGCATATTATTGGATAGTAACAGAACAGTTTACGTAGTAGACCCCGACGACAGGAGGATTCACCACTGAAATTAATTGAAAAAATTATTGGATTTATAAAAAAATTTGTAGCTTTGTGTTGTAAAACATGAATGTGCAGTTATGTTGCACATGTAGCCGTGACAGCAACACTTGCAATTGGCCATTTTGTCGCTCGTTCATTTAGAAATTTGTTCGATCAACAACATGATTAAAAAAGCACTCGAAAAAGTAATAAGCGACGATATGTCGGAAATCTGGTCAGTCCTTGACAATGAGGAGAAGCGCCGGATTATCGATGCCTTTGTGGTTCATAATTTCAAAAAGAACCAGATGATTTATGCCGAGGGTGAGGAGCCGGAATATCTCTGGTGCCTGCTTCAGGGCAAGGTCAAGAAATTCAAGGATGGAGTAGGGGGACGAGTGCAGATTCTGCGGCTTATCCGCTCAGTGCAATATTTCGGTTACCGCGCTTACTTTGCCAACGAACCGTACAACTCTTCGGCCGCAGCATTCGAGCCTTCGGTGGTAGGTACCCTACCAATGACCCTTGTCGAGGACATGATCAACAAGAACCGGAAACTCGCCTGGTTCTTCATTCACGAACTGTCGCGCAATCTCGGCGGATCCGACACAAAAATTGTCAACCTGACGCAGAAACATATCCGTGGCCGTCTGGCTGAGGCACTTATCGTACTGCGCGACCATTATGGATTCGAAGACGACAACATGACGCTGCGCATTTACATGGCACGCGAGGATCTTGCCAACCTTTCCAACATGACAACCTCAAATGCAATCCGTACGCTGTCAGGCTTCGTGTCAGAAAAACTGATAACGGTTGATGGCCGTCGCATATGCATTCTCAACGAACCGATGCTGCGAAAAATTTCAAAATTCGGATAAATCACTTTCAGGAATATCGTTATCACAACATAAATAGCCCGGCTGCAATAAACAATTTGCAGCCGGGTTGCATTTTATAAATAAATTGTACTGTTGTGATAACAAGAAAACTCTACGGCATATTATTGTCTGTATTAATCGCCGTGGCCGTAGTCACGGCTGCATTGTCGGTCAATGTTGACAAACTTGACGGTGATCCTGCATTCGAGAAAGCCGTCGCAATAATAAAGAAATACGAATCCCTGCACACGGCACGCAACTGGCCGTATGTAGGTTACGGCCACCGTGTGCTGAAAGGCGATCCCTACAAGAAGGGCGATGTGCTGAACGAGGCGGATGCTGAAGCACAATTGAGAAAAGACCTCAAGAAATTCATTAAAGTGTTCGACAGTTACGGTAACAACGCATTGATACTTGGCGTTCTCAGCTATAACATCGGTCCGACAAACGTTAAGAAATCCAGTGTAATCAAACTGCTCGAAAAAGACCGCGACAAACTCCGCGCAGCCTATCTGAGTCATTGCAGATATCAGGGGAAAAAACATCAGCAGATTCTACGCAGACGCACGGAAGAGTTCGACACGCTGTTCGGGCTCCTGCTGAACGAATATAAACAACAGTAACAGCGCAATTACCTTTAAGCCGGAGTATAATGAAACCTCTCAGCATAATCGCATCAATAGCAATCATATCGTCAGCTGTGCTGACGGGATGCAGTAACAAAAAACGAGATATGACCGACATGCAAGCCGCTAAAGATGCGGCCGTCAGTGGTGCGCAAGCAGCGCATGACGAAGCGCCGGAAGAACTTACCACATTGGGTGAACAGATTGCTGCCGGAAACGCCAAGGCGTTTGCCAAAGCCTGCAGTTACCCTATTGAACGACCTTACCCATTGCGCAACATCGCCGACACCGCCTCGATGGAGTCCTATTTCACGGTTATGATTGATGATTCCATCAAACAGGTAATTAAATCCGCAGACAGCAGCAGATGGCACAACACAGGCTGGAGAGGGTGGACACTGGATAACGGCGAGTATCTCTGGTGGGACGGCGACCTGTACGCCGTCAATTATGTCTCCGCAGCAGAAAAAGCGTTGCTCAAGCGTCTGGCTGATGAAGAGATGGAAAGCCTTGCTCCTGAATTGCGCAAAGGCTGGCGTCCATACTTCTGTCTCATAGGTGTTGACAATGGCTCGATCTACCGCATTGACAAAAGTTCTGCCGATTCAGTCTCAACCGGCAGCGTTTCAGACATTGCAACCGAAGCAAACAATGCTTACACCGATACAGACTGCACTTACCGATTGCTTGTATATACTAAAAACAGCGACCTCCACACTGCACCGGCCGACTCGATGTGCGGCACAATGAATGTGGAGGGCTCTGCCGGTTCACGACGGCTGTATTTCAAGAATCGAAGGGGACACCGGGCAGAATTTGCGATGGACATATCTGACGATTCCTCTCCGGCTATAGTCATTGTCAACAGGAGCGATTCGGCATCACATCCTGTGGAACATGTATACTGGCGTGATTATCTCGCCATCCCGCGCTGACCACGCGGATGATACTCATTCATTGCCATCAGCTGTACTGAGGTCAACGGCATAGTACACTTTCCGGCCGGTGGGATAGATGCCGGCGATAAACATAACGGGATCGGCCGAACTCGACGCCATGATGGCCTTATAGATTTTTTCAACGTCGGCTTCCGACTGCACACGGGCGTTGTTTATCTCAAGGATGATGAAACCTTCCTTGATTCCGGCCCGGCGGAATTTCCCGTCGGACGACAGACCCTTGACCTGAACACCTCCGGCTATGCGAAGCTCACGACGCTGTTCGGCCGTCAGTTCCTTCAGCGCGCATCCGAGAGCCGAGAAATCGTTTGCTTTGGTCATGGCCGTGTCGCCCTGACTGTTACGCAGCGTTACGTCGCACACCTGTGCCTTGTTGTTTCTGACTAACTTTACCTTGATTTTATCGCCGGGACGATACTTGTTGATTTCGCCGAGCAGCTGCGCGGTGTTATGGGTGGGGACATCGTTCACAGCGATAATGATATCACCCTCCTTGATTCCGGCCTCGAGGGCGGCGCTGCGGTCGAGCACTTCGCCAACCAGAATGCCGTCGTTGACAACGGTGATATTTTTCTCCTTAGCAATCTGAGGTGTCAGTTCCGTAAACATAACGCCAAGAACAGCGCGCTGTACAGTACCGAACTGACGAATATCCGAAACCACCTTGGTCACAATCGAAGTCGGGATTGCAAAGGAATAGCCCACATAACTTCCGGTCTGCGAATAAATGGCGGTGTTGATACCGACGAGCTCACCCTTGGCATTTACAAGTGCGCCGCCTGAATTGCCGGGATTAACAGCTGCATCTGTCTGGATGTAACTCTCGATACCCATTGAGCCGCCACGAACACCCTGGGCCACGCTGCGTGCCTTGGCGCTGACAATGCCGGTTGTCACAGTAGAAGTGAACCCGAAAGGATTGCCCACCGCAAGCACCCATTCGCCCACACGGAGTGCATCGCTGTCGCCGACAGGAATAACCGGCAGATTCTCCGCCTCGATTTTAATCAAGGCTACATCGGTGGCCGGATCTGTGCCTACAACGGTGGCATTATATATGGAGTTATCATTGAGTGTGACCTCCAAACGGTCGGCACCGTCGATCACATGATTGTTGGTGACAATATAGCCGTCTGGGCTAAGAATCACACCGGATCCGAGTCCGCGAGCCTGTTCCTGAGGCTTTTCCTGCTGACGCGGACGTTCCTGCGGGCGCGGAATTCCGAAAAATTCATAGAACGGATCGGGCAGATATCCCTGCGAACCTCTCGACATATGCTGTGATGCATAATTCTTGATGCTCACCACACCGTTGATGGTGCTTTCGGCTGCGTGAGTGAAATCGGTCGGAGGAGTTGCCGGGCCACTGGCCACGGTGTAGAAATTGCCGTTACCTGATTGATTGGCGACAGGAGATGTGCCTGTAACGATGTCTGTATGTTTTTCCACAACGTTCAAGGCTACCGCAGTGACTGCCGAACTGAGCACGGCAACACCGCATGCTAAAAATGCAATTTTCGAATACAGTTTCATAATCGAATTTGAAGTGATGGATTTTGGATACAATTGGTATATATGGTTTTCAATGTCTGTTGGATTGTAAAATAACGGAAAAGTTTAGACAAGTGAGGCACACCAGAACAAAGCTTAATAATAATTGGCTAAAGGTCACTGGAATTAAGTGAAATTCACATTAACACTGTTAACAACCTTAACACACGTGCAGGCTTGATTTTCCCGTCGATCCCCTCCGGGTTTTAAATTGTGTGAAAATGTTGCCCGATTCTCAAAAAAGCCCTCACGAAAACGAACCTGAATACACTCTGAGACGTTTAAACGATAGATTTTACCAAGCGCAAGGCTACATTTATATTGGCTGACCCACATATAGAGCTTTGCCGGATTGAGTTATGGCATTAACGACAACAGACCGACGGACTACATTTAACACTAATCTTTCAATATAACCAGAAAAGATATGAAATACACTAAACCACAACTTCCTTACGCAGAAGATGCTCTCGAGCCTGTGATAAGCAGACGTACAATCGAATTTCATTACGGCAAACACGAGCAAGCCTACATTGACAATCTGAACAAACTGATTGAAGGCACGGAATTTGCCGAACTGCCACTTGAAGATGTAATCCACGACGCTAAAGGCCCGTTGTTCAACAACGCCTCACAGGCATGGAACCACATCTTCTATTTCTTCTCTTTCTCTCCCGACGGCGGCGGAGAACCTGAAGGCGATTTGCGCAAAGCCATAGACCGCGACTTCGGTTCGTTTGAAAATTTCAAGAAAGAATTTGTCGACGCCGGTACAAAGCTTTTCGGCTCCGGATGGGTGTGGCTGTCGCGCGATAACAGCGGACGGCTGTTCATCACCCAGGAAGGTAATGCCGGCAACCCGATTACCGACGGGCTGACGCCTATCCTGACGTTCGACGTTTGGGAACACGCATACTATCTCGACTACCAGAACCGACGCGCCGACGCGCTGAACGCGCTGTGGGACATTATCGACTGGCCGATAGTCGAAGCAAGATATTGATAAATACAACGACTACTACAGCAAACAAGAGCACTTAATTGTAAGCATAATGTGATGAATGGAGAGAGTGGCACCTGTGAAGGCCCCACTCTTTTTTTATATCAGATGGTCATATGGGGATTTGGCGTCAGAATGTCATATGGAAAGCTATGCGCAAACCCGAGCGGTCAATTCCGGGGACATTTCGGTAGGACAGGCGCCATACATAATCTATACGCAGGCATTTCAGAAAGTTGTCGATGCCGGCGCTGATTTCCATGTACGGACGGCGATGCATCGGAGTGGCAAGCGCTTCGGCAGGGAAAAGCAGCAAGGGATGCTTTCCGCCAATATCTTCTTTCCCTATTTCATCGGCAGGATTGTTTTTGGAAGTCAGCCGCCCGAGCCATCCGCGGAAGGCAACCACCTCGCGCAGTTTCAGTTTCTTCAGCAGCGGAACATAGTTGAATAACGCCCCGTTCAGCCAATAGGTCACATCCCAGCTTACAAACGAATCGTTGATGAACTCAAGAGGATTAAGGAGTGCGAAACTTTCAGGCTGAATGGTATAGGAGAGGTTGGCATTCGGAGTGAGCAGATGGAAATATGACGTACGGCTCCACTCGTGTCCGCCTTTGAGAATTATGTCGGCGAAACCGAAGGCCGAGAACCAGAAGCGTTTCTGCACGCTCAGTTCGGTGCGGTTCACCGGATAGCGGCTTCCGAACAAACCTTCGGGAGCAAACGTATGACTCAATACCACGACCCAGGGGTCAAGATTTATGGGTATGCGTGAAGACTTGGTCTGATAGAATTTCTCCCCGGGGGCATACCGCAGCTGCACATTGAACAGTGTTTCGTTGAAATGATTCAGCGAATTCCCGTCGGTTGTGACAAACGGAACCCAGGGTCCCGGTTCCTGACGCTCCACAGCGGCACCTACCGACACCGAGAGATTGTTGGCCAATTCAAGCTGATATTTCACCGCCGTCTCCTGTTTGTAGGTTATCAGGTGATTGTCGCCACGCTTGAAGGCAAGAAACATATTGTCGGCATTTGTGAACATATAATGCTGTCCGAGCTGGTCAATGTCGTAACGGTGATTGACTATGACGGAGTGGATAGGGAATTCGCGTGAATGGTATTTTTTCCTGTTGAACGAATACTCCACTTCTGCATTATACTTCCATTTCCTGTCGCGGAAGCCATAGGCCGCATAACCGCGTGCAAACCAGTGAGGCGACAGATTTGCTGTCGTGATGCCACCGGCACGCAAACGCAGTCCTTCCACCGAATTGCCGCTTACAAACGTATTCAGCGGACCGATGTCGAATTTGGAAGGATTACCCGTAGGCACATAACCCACCACCATAAGCTTGATGAACCGCTCCGCGTAGCGATAAACCGGCACGGACCTTAAAGCGGCAAGAAGCTGCTTCATGCGCGGTTCATTTTTGGATGGAGCCACAGGGGTGTTGTCAGCCCAGAAGTTATCCGTCCGGTTGTATGCATCATCGTCGGTGAATTCCGTGCCAAGCTTGTCAAAATAAGCACTCAATGGCGAAGGCGTGAACGAATGGCCTGTATAGCCTGTGGCTCTGCGGGCATACATGCTGGGGGTTCCCTTTATAACTGTAAAGACAGCATCAAATTCATCCAGTGTTTTGAGGCGCGAGCCATCGGGAGCCTTGGCGTATTCCTGAATGATTTTCAGGCGGTCAACAAAATTAAGGTTGATGGTAGGGGACACTCCCATGTCCACCCGCTTTACAAACATCGTAGTATCACCCTCCTCGACATATAGTCGCCCCAGGAAACCAAATGTGGCCGGATTGCGCGGAGCGAAACTCAGAACGATACACCGTGCGTTGTTGATCGTCACGGTATCGGTCAGATAAAACTTGTAGAAATCGGGCGCTATCGGTGAAAGCGGACTGACAAAGCGGTTTTGCAGGAGATTGATATTGTCATCATAAAGATCAACCTCCCTGAACACATCCTCCACCATTGTCTGGATGTTCTGCAGGTCGGCGATATCGTCGATGCCGTTCTGTCTTACCGCATGCACTATCTCCTTTTCACTCTCAGGATGTTTCCGGTATATCACATCACTGACTTTCTCTTTTACTGAAAGCGGCAACACCGGCACGCCTGTTACATCCAGCGTATCGACAAAATCTTTCAGAAAGGAGAATTTGCCCGGCTTCCCTCCGGTTGCAGAGGAATCTGACACATGAAAGTCATGCAATCCGAACGTCATGCGCTCGTATTTGCGGTAATTATAGAAATCGTTGCGCCGTGGATCGTTGGCGCTACGCGCTCTACGTATGCGGTTGACAAAGTCAACGGCAGGATTATTGCGCTTTGAGTATTTTTCCTTCGTCCGCTTTACCACCACCTCTTTGAGTGTCACACCACGCAGGGTGTCACCGTCCTCATCGGTGCTGACTGGCGGATTTGCGCCTGAAAGAGCCTGAGGAAGGAAACACAGAAAGGAATATATTATTGTACCTATTATCGAATTATGTATTTTCAAAGTCGTGTTGAATCTGAACGAATGCTTAACTTTGCAAAGTTAAGCATTTATACCCCTAAAAATATGGCCAAAGAGATAGAGCGGAAATTTTTGGTGAAAAATTCCACTTTTCGGGAACTTTCCACAACAGCGATCAGGATTAAACAGGGATATCTAAGCCGTCTGCCGGAGGCAACGGTACGCGTGCGGATTGCCGGTGACAAGGCTTTCCTTACGGTAAAAGGGAAGAACGACGGCGCGGTGCGCGACGAATGGGAATACTCCATTCCTGTGGCCGACGCAGAAGGCATGCTCGAAAGATGCGCGCAAGGCAGCGTAATCAGCAAGACCCGCTATATAGTGCCGGAAGGCACGTACAACTGGGAGGTTGACGAGTTTCACGGCTCACATGAGGGGCTTGTGGTAGCAGAGATTGAACTGCCGCACCCCGACGCCACCTTCAGATGCCCCGACTTCATCGGAGAGGAAGTGACAGGCAATCCGTCTTACTACAACTCAAATCTGTAGCGCGCCGGAAGTGTAGTTCAACGGCGGCACAGTTTCACCACATTCTCAACATGATGAGTATGAGGGAACATATCGACAGGCTGCACGGCCTCCACGCGATATAATTTGTCGAGGAGCGCAATGTCACGCGCCTGAGTGGCCGGATTGCAGCTCACATAGACAATACGTTCCGGAGCGGCGTTCAGAATGACGTTGACAACATCCTCATGCATGCCGGCGCGGGGCGGGTCGACAATCATCACATCCGGACGCCCGTGCTCGGCCACGAAGTCATCGGTGAGCACATTCTTCATGTCGCCTGCAAAGAATTCCGTGTTCCTTATGCCGTTGACTGCAGAATTAATCTTTGCATCTTCGATTGCATCGGCCACATACTCGATGCCGATGACCTTACGTGCCTTCCGGGCCACAAAATTAGCTATTGTGCCTGTTCCTGTGTATAGGTCATAGACAAGCTCATTTCCGGTGAGGTCCGCAAAATTTCTTGCGACCTTATACAGCTCATAAGCCTGGAGCGAGTTGGTTTGATAGAAAGATTTCGGACCGATGCGGAAACGCAGGCCGTCCATCTCTTCCTCCACGAATTCACGCCCGGAGTGCAGCTGCACGTCAAGGTCTCCGATTGTGTCGTTAAGCTTGGTGTTCACCACGTACATAAGTGATGTAATTTCCGGAAAGGCAGTCCGCAAATCATCAAGCGCGGCCTTTATCACATCCGGGTTGTCCTCGCCGAAAACCACCACTACCATCACCTCTCCTGTTGACAATATGCGTATCATCAACGTGCGCAGGCACCCCTGTTGTGCCCTCAGATCGTAGAAGGGGAGATTATGCTCAATGCCGTATTGCTTGAGGTGCAGCCTGATGCGGTCGCCCAGTGAATCCTGCAGATGGCAGGCCTCGATGTCGAGCACCTTGTCGAATGCGCCGGGAATATGGAAGCCGGCACCCGAGCGGTCTCCGACATCCTCACCCGAGCGCAACTGCTCCCATGTGATCCAACGCTTGTTGGAGAACGTGTATTCCATCTTGTTGCGGTATTCCCAGATTTTTCCCGAACCGATTATTTGGGAAATCGGGGGGAGCTCCACCTTGGCGATACGTGTCAGTGCATCCACAACCTGCTGCTGCTTGCTTTGCAGCTGGAAATCGTAGGGGAGATGTTGCCACCGGCAGCC